>Ga0080004_1121339_pt1 | contig 47853 bp, 51 predicted proteins | sample WasSprMetagenome_FD_69207 | JGI IMG/M metagenome (GOLD analysis project Ga0080004, IMG submission 69207) | Sulfidic aquatic microbial communities from Washburn Spring, Yellowstone National Park, USA - WS (SPADES assembly) (version 2) | ecosystem: Environmental > Aquatic > Thermal springs > Hot...
ATTTCCCTCAGATCAGCCCTGCACTCGGCTATGGACTTTACGGCCCTCTCCACCTCGACGACCTCTTCATTGATCCTCTTCAGCAACTCGTCCTCGTTCGGCGCCTCGACCAAGACCAGCCCCGCAAATCCTTGGGGGGACGCCTGAACCTTAGCCTCCGGACACAGCTCCTTTATCCTAGCGGCCGCCAGCTTCTCCATGCCCAGCAGGGTCTTGGCCACTATCACGCCTACCGCCAAACCTTATAGCCCGGGATACCGAATGGCTCTATCGGGCTGTGAGCTGGCATGCCGCGCCTGACGAGTGATGAGGCCTTCAATACGCGAGCCCGCCCTCGCACGATGGCCTCATGCGATAGATCTTAAGCCGGTCATATCAAGGAGAGCCACTTGCTCCCTCCTTTCTGTAAAGTCCCCACGACGTTTATCTTCTCGCCACACTTCGGGCAGGAATTTTCTGCCGTGAGCCTCCACTTCAGTATGTCGAAGGAGAACCGCTCTATCAAGACCTCCCTGCACTTGGGGCAGTACGTGTGCTCGAGCCTGTGCCCAGGGACGTTCCCTATGTAGACGTACCTCAGCCCGACGTCCATGGCCACCTCGGCGGCCTTCTCGAGTGTCGATACGGGCGTCGAGGCCACCTCGTAGAACTGGTAGTCCGGGTGGAACCTCAGCAGGTGGAAGGGCGTGTCCTTGCCCAGTACCTCGACGACCCTCGACGCCAGCTCCCTGACCCTCTCGAGGTCGTCCCCGTACTTCGGGACCACGAGGTTCGTGACCTCGACGAATATGCCGCACCTCTTCATCTCCCTCAGGGTCTCGAATATGGGCTCGGGGTCCGGGACGGACATGAGCTCCCTGTAGAACTTGGGATCCCCCGAGCCCTTGAAGTCCACCGTGGCGGCGTTCAGGTAGGGGCTTATGGCTTTGACGGCCTCGGGGGTCATGTAGCCGTTGGTCACGAAGGTGTTGAATAGCCCCCTCTCCTTGGCCAGCCTCGCCGTGTCGTACGCGTACTCGAAGAATATCGTGGGCTCAGTGTAGGTATAACTTATGCCGTGACAACCATACTTCAGGGACGCCGAGACCACCTTCTCTGGCGGGAAGTCGACCCCCTCTATCTCCTTGCTCTGGCTTATGACCCAGTTATCGCAGAACTTGCACCTGAAGTTGCAACCGACGGTCGCTATGCTCATCACTGCTGACCCCGGGTAGTAGTGGAAGAGGGGCTTCTTCTCTATCGGGTCTATGTTGGCCGCTATCGACTTCCCGTAGACCAAGCTGTAAAGGACGCCGTCGACGTTCTTCCTGACGCCGCAAAAGCCTGTAGAGCCCTTCGGTATTCGGCACCCCCTGTGACAGAGGTTACACTCGACGCTTCCATCAGAGAGCTGGGAGTACAGCATAGCCTCCTTCAACTACGGCCTCCCCAATCCCTTTTAGTAGGGGCTAAATTTCAAACTTGTCGCAGTTATGAAGAGGCCGCAAGAAACATGAAAGGTCAATTAAGAAGAGGTCGAGAATAGCAGGCCACACGGCCATCTAAGCCTTCTCGACCGCTTTTGCAATGGCACTTACTTCCCTGCCCTTTGGAAACCCTCCGTACTTCTCCCTCAGCTCCCTGTAGAGGACCTTCCAGCCACTCATCTTAGGCAGGCTCTCGAGGAATATCACGTGCCTAGGTACCTTGTAGCTTGCTATTCTCTCTTTGCAGAACTCTATGATCTCCTCCGGGGTGGCGTGTGCTCCCGGCTTCAGCACTATGGCCGCAGCTGGGACCTCTCCCCTCCTCTCGTCGTACTTGGCGAAGACGGCGGCCTCAGCGACCTTGGGGTGCTTCAGCAACACGTTCTCGACCTCGGCTGGGTATATCTTCCAGCCCGACATTATTATAACGTCCTTCTTCCTAGCGGTTATGTAGAGGACCCCATCTTCATCTAGATAGCCCAGGTCACCAGTCAAGAACCAGCCGTCTGACGTGAAGGCCTTCACCGTTTCCTCGGGGTTCCTCCAGTAACCTTTTGCCACGCCGGGCCCCCTTAGAGCTATCTCGCCGACCTCCCCCGGCCCCAGCTCCTTCGAGGGGTCTTGGGGGTCGACGATCTTCACCTCGCAGTACCCGACGGGCGCCCCCACGCTCCTGTACCCCTTGGAAAGTCGTTGGAACGACGCCGGGACCGCCGTGGCCGTGCCGACGACTATGGTCTCGCTGAGCCCGTAGGCGTTGACGACCTCTATGTGGGGGTACCTCTCGACGAACCTCCTCCAAGTATCTTCGGGGGTCGTCGCGCCACCTGTTATTATGCACCTCGCGCTCTTGAGCATCTCCTCGGAGCCCGGGGGCGCGTGGACCAGTGAGTAGAGGACCGGGGGCATCCCTGACAGGACCGTGGCCCCGTAGTCGCTCGCTAGCCTCAGGTACTCCTCGAGGTTGAAGCGCTCCATGATCACGAACGTGGCCCCGTACCTCAGGGCGGTTATACCCCAGCTGACCCCCACGTGGAAGTGGGGGTATATGCCCAAGTAAACGTCGCTCTCCGTCAGCCTCAGGACCCACCTCTCGGCCTCGACGGCGGCCATCCAGTTGCCGTGGGTCAGCATGGCTCCCTTGGGCCTCCCGGTCGTCCCCGACGTGTACTGTATCTGGCAGATGTCGTCGAGCGAGCAGTTCTCGGGGCGGCACCTCGGCGGAGAGCCCTCCAAGAGCTCCCTGAGGCTGATGGTCCCCTTAACGCCCTTGAGCGACACAATCGTCACCTTGCTCAGGTCTGCCTCCACCTTCGGCAACACGTTCAGGAAGACGTCGTCCAGCGCTATCACGACCTTCGGCTCCGAGTCCCTTACTATGTTGGTCATCTCCTCGGACTTGAAGTCCGGGTTGGCGGGGACCGCTATCGCCCCTATCCTCCAGACAGCGAAGTAGCTCACTATCGTCTCGGGCCTGTTGCCGAGGCAGACCAAGACCCTGTCGCCCTTCCCGACGTTCAACCCCTTGAGGCCGTTGGCCAGGGCGCAGACCCTCTCCAGCAACTCCTTGTACGACATTGCCTGCCCGCCCTTCGGATAAACTATTGCCTCCTTGTCGCCGTAGTATATCGCGTTCGAGTCTAGGAAGGAGGTGAAGTTCAAGGCATTTCACCCCAAGAGCTCGAGGACCTCTCGCGGAGGCCTCTTAGTGAGGAGGCTGACGATGAAGAACGTCGGGAGCGCAACCAGCAGTGCTGGGATGACGGAGTGTACGTTCGTGGCCTTGTACAGGAGCACGTGCCACGAGAGGCCTACTACGAGGCCCGATATCATGGAGGCTATGGCCCCGGTCCTCGTGGCCCCCTTCCAGTAGAGCCCTATGGTCACAGGGCCTAGGAAGCAAACGAATATCGTGCCGAAGGCTGCGGCGACTATGTCGACTATTATCCCCGTCTGGACCAAGGTCAGCAGCAGCGATATTACTGCGAAGGCTATGAGTGAAGCCCTGGCCAACAGCATGAGGGTTCTCTCGCTCGCGTTCGGCTTGGCCAGCCGGACCACGTCCCTAGTGAGGGCCGCCGAGAGCACCAAGAGGGTCACTGCGAGGGTCGATATCGACGCAGCCACGGGCGCCGCTAGTATCAGGCCCCTCAGGCCCGAGGGAGCCAACAAGCCCACCGTCCTAGGTATGACCCAATCGACGTCCTTCATGAGCTTGGCTACCTCGCCCTGCGATAGCGTGGGGTCCAAGATCAGGTGGCAGAAGGCCCCCAGTGAGAAGACGGCCATAGCGTAGGCAGCCACCAAGACTGGCCCCAAGATCCTACCCCTGCTTATCACCCTCGCGTCCTTGGCGGCGTAGAACTGCATCAACAGGCTGGGCAACGCTATCTGCGCCACGCTTATCGAGAAGGTTACGCTCATTATCAGTTGAGGAACGACGCCCGCCTTCATGGCCGAGGGAGGACCAGCGCCGTCGAACTTGAGCCACATATCCCCGCTCATCCCGTTTATGGTCATAGACCGGAGCTCCTCGATCCCCCTGATGGGGCCGCCCACCGCGCTCATCACCAGCCCGAACGTCAGGAAGGCCGCAAGCAGCATCAGAGAGCCGAGTACCAGGTTGTTGAGGGCCGCGGCCCTGAGCCCTCCTAGGGCTACGTAGACCAGCGTTGGGAGCGCGAGCGCTACCAAGCCCACCTCGAAGCTCGTGTTGAACACCGTGGCTATTATTATGGCCCCTCCCTTGTAGACGCTCGTGAGGTACAGGGTGAACAAGAACATCATGACGACCGCGGCAACTGCCTTGGCCGCCCTGCTCTGGTACCTGTGCTCTATGAAGTCGGGCACGCTCATTATGTTGGTCTTGGAGGCGTACTTGAACAGCCTCTCGGCCACTAGGATCCACATTAGCACAACCCCTATCACGTGCCAAGCCGTGAGCCAAGCCCCGAAGCCTAGGTTGTAGGTGTACGTGGCGCCCCCGCCTCCTAGGAACGAGGCAGCGCTGAAGTACGTGGCCATCAGCGAGAAGGCAAGGGTCACGGCCCCGAGTTCCCTATTGGCTAGGAAGAAGCCAGTCATCGACCTGCTGAGGCCGTAGCCCCGGAGCCCTATTACAATCACTATCGCCAGAACGGCCACTATTACTGAGACGTCTAGCAAGTCGACGGTAATCATCGCTTATCCCTCCTCGCCTTGTAGGCGCCGTAGAGCACACCCACCAATAGCATGACTATCGAGATCGCGTAGCCTACCGTTATCAGCGGGTCTATCTCCATCATCTGGGCTCACCTAGCTTAGAAAGCGACATTTTTGATAATTTTTAAAACTTTTCTGTACACTTGTGTACATTGATGAAAAGCGATATTAACTTGTCAGGCGAAGATATATGGCGTGGAATGAAGCTCTGCGAGCTACCCCGCACAAACGAGTACAAGGTTAAGGCCGAAGAGCCCTTAGCGGCCGCCATAAGCGCCCTGTCGAGGGGCTCTACAGCCGTGCTGGTGGTCGACGAGGGCGACAGGCTTCGAGGACTCGTCACTGCCTCAAGGGCCTTGAGCCTGTTGCCAGCCCTCACGATGAGCTCCAAGGTAGCTGGCCAGCCCGTGGGCCTCTTCGTCAGCGAGAGGGCCGTGACGATGCACCACGAGTACCCCGTGGAGGCCGCTCTACAACTAATGGTCGAGGAGGGGAGGAGCCACGTCGTCCTCGTGGACGGGCTGAGGGCCGTCGGCCTGTTGACGCATAGGTGCCTTCTGAGGGCCCTCTTGGGCACAAGGCTCGACTTAGACTTGAGGAGGCTGTTGGCGAGAGACGTGATCACACTCCTAGCTCACAACAGCCTTGCAGAGGCCTACAGGGCCATGACCGAGATGAACTACTATGAGGTCCCCATAGTCGAGGAGGAGGTCGTAGGGGTCGTCAGGCTCCGCGACGTGATCAGCGAGGTAGCCACTAAGGGCTTCGAGAGCCTCAAGCTGGTCAAGGTCTACAGTAAGTGCAAGCTCGTAGAGCGAGGTGCTAGGAGGTTCGACGAGGTGCTCGAGCTGGCGTTCAAGGAGGACCTTAACTTAGTGCCCGTGCTGAAGGACGACGGCTCCTGCGGCTTCGTGAAGCTTGAGGACGTCTTCATGCAGTTAGTGAGGGAGCTCGGGGCCTTCAAGGTGGCCGAGCTCATGAGCCAGCGCTTCATCACCCAGAGCGTCCGCGGAGCGTGAGGTCGTTGGCCATCGGGGCTAAGGTGAAGGTCGTCCTCCAGCCCTTAGAGCCTGTGGAGAGCGATGTGGTCTACGGGATCTCCTCGAGGCTCAATGAGTTGTTTAAGGTCTTCGAGTTCTCCATCTCCCGCAGGCACCTCGAGTTGCCACGCCATGCCTTCAACGAGGGCAGGAGGCAGTACAACTCTTCAGCTATACTTGACGAGCTAGTGAGGCTATACGAGAGGGGCTTCTTCGGGGGTTGCCAGAGAGTCGTGGGGGTGGCCGACGTCGACGCGTACGTGCTGGGCCTAAACTTCGTCTTCGGCGAGGCGTTGCTAGGAGGGCCCGTTGCGGCTGTGTACCTCGCCAGGCTCAGGCCAGAGTTTTACGGCAAGGCCCCCAACTGGGAGCTCTTCTTGGAGAGGGCGTGCAAGGAGGTCGTCCACGAGCTCGGGCACACCTTCGGGCTGAGGCACTGCTCCAACCCGAAGTGCGTGATGCACTTCAGCAACACAATCTTTGACACGGACTTCAAGGACGTCCTCTACTGCTTGCGATGCCAATCGGCCCTGATGCGAGCCCTGATCACTTAAAAGGCAAGCTTAATACCTCGAATCAAAGCTTCACTGCGTAGGAACTATGGGTTTGTACATGCCCTCAAAGGCCTACTTGGAGGTCGTGGTGGATTCTAGGGAGGCCACGACAGCCGAGCACGTGGTCGACGAGCTGAAGAAATTGGGCGTGAGGGTGCGAATAGAGTTCTTGGAGGCCGGGGATTACGTGGTCTCGAGAGACGTAGCCGTAGAGCGAAAAACCGTGAGCGACTTCGTCTCGACGCTGACGAAGAGGAACCTCTTTGAGCAACTGGACAAACTGAAGAGCTCCTTCAGCAAGCCCATGTTGATATTGGAAGGCGACATAAGCTCCATTCCCATGATGAGCTCGATAAGCATGAACGCGGTCTTGGGCGCCCTCGCATCGATAGCTAGGATGGGGGTTTCGGTGCTCCCATCGCCGTCGCCCTCCACGACGGCTAGGTTAATAGCCTCGCTGGCGAGGCAGGAGAGGAAAACGGAGCAACAGGTCAGGGTCAGGGTGAAGCTAACTAAGAGGGAGGACATAAGCGAGGAGCAGATATTCTTCATGTGCGGCCTGCCCATGATAGGAAGGGAGAGGGCCGAGGCCATACTCAGGGTGTACAGGACTCCGATCGAGGCCCTGAAGAGGGTGGACGGCTGGTCGAGGATGGTGGACGGCATCGGGGAGACCATAGTCAAGAGGGTCAAGGAGGTCTTGGAGACCCCCTTTAAGCGTTGACAAGGTCAAAGAACGACGTAGTTTTTGGTAAGTCAGTCGAGCAACTCCTCAGCATCCAACTAAGACGGTAGCCACTCATCATCCCAATGAAAGTAGGAGCAACCTCGCTTATATGTCTCTAGGCTAGGCGCGAGCTTCGGGTTCGCAGACATGCTATAGCTGACTGTCAGGCTCTCGCCAAGAGTATGCCCAACACAATGTCGCTCTTCACGAGTCCCATCCTCTTGGCGGCGACTCCGACTCTAATCATGGTCTTCTTGCCTCTGGTCAAAACGGGCCTTGACTCCATGAGCAAGCCAGCGACCGCTCCTAGGTCCAACGCCCTGAGCACGCACGTAGGCCCTGGGAACAAAAGGCCAGCCACCCTGCTCTGGAGCATGTCCTCGCAGGACCGGAAGCCACAGGCCCCGCAGTTCATTCCGGCCACGTCGCCTCCATCTCTCAAGCCCAACAAAAGGACGGCCTCCGCCCTCCTGACCTCTTGGGCGTCCGCCTTGCACGACGGGTCCCTGAGCTCCTCAGCCAGTTGGTACATGTACTTAGCCAGCTCCTCCTTCTGCCTGCCGCTGACGACCGCTACTTCGAGGTCGCCTAAGCCCAACCTCCTCAGCGTCTCCTGAACGAAGCTGACAAGCTCGTCGGGCGAGCTCGAGCAATCGGCTCGTCCTCTCAGCCCTTCTAAGGCCACAACTCCTCACCCAAGGACCTCCAAGTCACTTCGGTGGACAAGGGCTCCAGGGCTGACAACAACTTTTTGCTGGCGTAGCTTTAAAGCGTGAGGGGCTAATTGAAAATGGGGGTCGAGAACTAGCTCGTGACCCTAAGGTCTAGATGTGGTTGCGTGGTTTACCGCGTTGGATGCGACAGCGATGCGTGGTGTTTCGAGGTCAACTCGGGCACTTCAGCGCCGGCGACTGTGTGGAGCCGCTGAGGCCCGTTCATAGAGCTATTCACAGTTAATTACATGTTTATCAGACCCGGACCCTTAAACGTGGGCGTTAAGGAGGCGCAAGACCTCTCTTGCTCTTCAAGTAATCTAGGTAGCGCTCGTAGAGCTCGATCGCCTCGCGCAACTGCCTCGGGTACATAGCTTCCAGTTGGCTCAAAATCCCTTCGATGGTGTCTTGGTCCCTTATGACCCGGAGCAATGTCAACAACACGTCATCGCCTTCGCGACCTCCGCAAGGGACCTCCACGGTTATGCCGAGCTTGAAGAAGTTCGTGGACAGCAAGTGCGGAGGAGAGGAGCCTATGAGCACGCCCTTCTCGAGCTCCACGAGCCTAGGGACGCCCCTCCTCTCGAGCCTGGCCGGGCTCGTGAGCGCTCTGTAGGCCTTCTTTGAGTAGCAGTGGACCTCAACGTAGACGTCGGGGCGGTAATACTTCAGCAAGCCCAGTAGCGCTTTACCTTCCTTGGTCTCGAAGTACCTCCCGCTCAGGGTGCTTACGTACTTCGCCCCAACGCAGAGAGAGGGCACGACGATCAGCGTGCCGCTTCGAGGCCTACCGTCGCCCACGAAGCGCTCGAGGACCCTCCCGGTGACGACGCCCTCCCTGCCGTGGAGCCCTCCGACGACGAGCCTCCTCAAGCCCTCCCTCCTAGACCTGAATGCGTACACTTTCAACTCCTATCAGTAAAGAGTTCCCCGAGGCCAGCTCTATATGCCCTTTCTAACCCCTAAGTCTCGGGCTCGGCCGCTAACCCACATATAGGCGGAGCGGTGCTAACAGATTAGATGCATGCTGAGGAAGTCTCAAGGCCCCGCAAGCACTTCTTGGTCGCCAGGCCGACGAAGTTCAGGAGCGCGAACGCCGAGGCGGCCCTGGCCGTCTGGTCTATCGCCCTGAGACACGATGTGAAGCGTGTCCTTGTGGACCTGCCGCGGGGCTTCGAGGCGCTCTTGAGGCGATGCGCGAGCCCCAGAGAGGCCTTGGACTCGGCCGCGAGGATTGGGCTACTGCGCTGGTCGGAGGGCGTGCTGAGGGCCTACGAGCCCATCGTTTCATGCATAAACCAGCTCGTAAAGGAGGGGGTCGAGGTCGTGTGCTACTTGGAGGCCGAGGAGCTCGAGGAAGAGCGAAAGCTCGCTACGAAAGTGGCACAGCTCGTCTTGAGGGCATCGATAAAAAAGGTCGACGACCGCGACCTTGAGGAGTGGCTCCGAGTTTTAGACGAGTACGGAGGCGAGGGTCAGCGAAGAGTCGATTACGTGGCCGAGTTGTTGAATGTCGCTGGGGGGTCAAGAGCGATAATTCTGGCAGGGCTAGAGGGACTATGGCTTGCCAAGGAGCTCAGAAATAGGGGTTGCGAAGTCGCCGTCAGGGTCGTCGGGGTGCCGTATCTCCGTAGCCCGCTAGAGGTGATGATTATCAAGCGCTCGAGGGGAGAGCTCACGACCGACGAGCTTAGGACGCTCATAAGCGATCACGTGGACTACGTCAGGAACTACGTCCTCAGGTGCGAGGATCTCGAGGAAGCTCACAGGAGGTGGGCCCTCGATAAGGCTCCGTGGTTGAGAAGCCTCCTGTCCTCCTAAGGACTCGACAAGGACCCTTCGCAATCTTAATCCGTGTCCTTGGTTCTTGCGCGATGCCTTCTTGGGGGAGGAGGAGCGCTTTGTCTTCAAATCTTAGCCAACGAGGTCCGATCACCATCACGGTCACTCGCCTGGTCGAAAGGCGTTGACCTCGGCTGAAATTATTCCTTGAGAGATGGGCTCCCTCTGGACAAATTCTATTAGACACGTTCGTTGAACTGCTAAAGCGACAAACTTTAAATGCTCTGATCAGAACTCTCCCTCGCGTGGGGGATTAATGTGAGCCAATGGTAAATGTTCCAAAGAAGTACCTCGACGAAGTCTTGCCAAACTGCTGGTACAACATTGTGCCGGACCTGCCGAGGCCTCTCCCCCCGCCGATGGACCCTCCTGAGGCCAGCTCTAGGATCGAGCTACTTAAGCGCATACTGCCGAGGGAGCTCTTGAAACAGGAGTTTACCGTCGAGAGGTTTGTCAAAATCCCCGACGAGGTCAGGGAGAAGTATGAAGTGCTTGGAAGGCCCACCCCCTTATATCGTGCAAGGGCTTTGGAGGACCTCCTCGACGCACCGGTCAAGATATTCTTCAAGTTCGAGGGAGCCCTGCCGAGTGGCTCTCACAAAGTGAACACAGCCGTGGCGCAAGCCTTCTACGCCCACGCCGAAGGGGTGGACCACGTGACCACAGAGACCGGGGCAGGACAGTGGGGCGCGGCAGTGGCCCTAGCGTCCGCGCTCTACAGCTTGAGGGCCACGATATTCATGGTCAAGGCGAGCTACGATCAAAAGCCAGGAAGGAGGGCCTTGATGGAGTTCTACGGAGCAGAGGTCGTCCCAAGTCCGTCGAGGTTAACTAGGACGGGCGTCGAGGTACTCACGAAGAATCCTGAACACCCCGGATCCCTTGGCGTAGCTATAAGCGAGGCGATAGAGTACGCTCTGGACAACGACTTCAGGTACGTCATGGGGAGCGTCCTAAACGCCGTTTTGATGCACCAATCCGTGATAGGCCTAGAAGCCATGAGGCAACTAGAGGTTATGGGCGAGGAGCCAGACGTTCTCGTAGCCTGTGTTGGCGGCGGGAGTAACTTCGGGGGCTTTGCCTATCCATTCATAGGATTAAAGAAGAGGAAGATGGAGTTCGTCGCCGCTGGTGCCGCCGAGGTCCCCAAGTTCAGCAGAGGCGCGTACAAGTACGACTTCCCGGACGCTGAGGGGGTGTTGCCTATGCTGAAGATGATAACGCTCGGAAGGGATTTCGTGCCTCCGCCGATATACTCTGGAGGGCTCAGATATCACGGCTTGGCGCCCAGCCTTAGCCTCCTCATAGCCAGCGGCGTCGTCAAGTGGGTCGAGTACGGAGAGCGCGAGGTGCTCGAAGCGGCGAGGATATTCGCAAAGACGCAAGGGATAGTTCCAGCGCCTGAGTCAGCTCACGCGATAAGAGCGGTCATAGACTTGGCTCGGAGAGCTAAGGACAACGGAGAGCGGAAGGTGATAATCTTCAACTTGAGCGGCCATGGTCTTCTAGACATCGAGAACTACAGAGAGATGATGACTAAATACCGAGGGCCATAGAGGAGGCATGCGTCCATGAAGCTCCTAGTTGCCTATTTCACGGTAGGCTATCCAACGGAGTCGAAATTCGTAGAGTTGTTGAGGGAGGCCGAGAGTTGCGGGGTCGACGCCGTAGAGCTAGGAATCCCGCCCAAGTTCGCCAAATACGACGGACCGTTGATTAGGAGGAGCTACGAGCGGGCGCGCAAGGTCAGCGCAAACTGCTGGGGACTGTTGAGAGAAGCTAGGAAGATCCTTGACATCCCCATGATAGTCCTAGCGTATTTAGACGACTACTCAGAGGCCTTCGACGACTTTCTGAATAGGCTACGCGAGGTCGGCGCAGACTCGCTGTTGCTACCCGATCTCTTGATAGATTACGTAGACTCCTTTGAGGAGTACCTTGAAAAGGCGAGAGATGTCGGGCTCACGATATTCACGAACCCGTCCATGCCCGACAAGCTCATCGCTAAGATCTCTCCTTCGTCCAAGCTCTTCCTGTACTATGGCCTTCGGCCAGCGACCGGCACTTCGATACCGGTGGACGTCGTGGCCCTTGTCAGAAGGGCTAGGCAACTAGTCAAGAACAGGCTAGTCGTGGGGTTCGGCCTCTCACCGAACGACGTCGTGAAGGTGTTGAAGAACGGCGCCGACGGCATAGCCGTGGGGAGCTTGCTGATCCGAGCTATCGAAGAAGGCGGGGTCGAGGAGGTGTCTAGGGTGTTAAAGGAGCTTAGAGGTGTAATCGATGGAGTATAGGGACTTGTTGGAGAAAATTGTAAGTGGACGGTCGTTGAGCCTCGACGAAGCCGAGGCCTTGGCAATGGAGGTCATTAATGGTAAGATGCCGGATGTCGTAGTCTCGGCGGCGCTTGCCGGGCTGAGGGCAAAAGGCGAGAGCATTGAAGAAATAGCGGGCTTCGCGATGGCTATGAAGAAGGTGGCCGTCAAAATCGACGGTGGCGATGCTATAGACGTTGTGGGAACTGGAGGCGATGGCCATTCAACCATCAACGTCAGCACAGCGGTCGCGATATTGCTTTCGACCTTCCACTCGGTGGCTAAGCATGGTAACAGAGCCATCAGTAGCAAGAGCGGCTCCGCCGATGTGTTGGAGGTGCTGGGCTATAAAGTGGCGGTGGGGCCCTCGAGAGCCGAGGAGCTTCTAAAGAGGACGAACTTTGCGTTCCTCTTCGCGCCACTGTATCACCCAGCGATGAAAAACGTAATGCCCGTGAGAAAGGCGTTGGGCATCAGGACCATATTTAATGTGCTGGGACCCTTGGTAAATCCGGCCTCCCCGAAGAGGGTTGTGATCGGCGCGTACTCAAGAAGTTGCGCAGAGAAGATGGCGTACGTCTTGAGCTTACTGGGCGTGGACAGAGCTTTCGTAGTGCACGGCGAGCCGGGCGTAGATGAAGCGAGCCCTGAGGCTATGACTCACATATACGAAGTCAAAAGGCGCGGCGTTGAATATTATCGCGTCGAGCCCACTGATTTTGGGGTAAAGCCCATCTCGCTCACAAAGGTTGTTGCATCGTGCCCGGAGGACTCCGCGGTCAGGATAATAAGGGCATCTAAAGGTCTAGACGGATCAGCGGAGACTTTTATCAAAGTCAATGCGAGCATAGCGCTTGTCTTGATAGATCGAGCGAAGGACTTCAGAGACGGTGTCGAAGTGGCCGAGCAGCTTCTCCCCCACTTATTGGGCAAGATCGAGGAGATAGTGAAGGTCAACGGCGACGTCACCAAGCTGAGGCGACTGGCTGAGAAGGCTGGTGTTGCATGAAGCCCAAGCTGAAAATATGCGGGGTCACGAACAAGGACGACGCGAAGGCGCTGGATGCCATAGGCATTGACGCCATAGGCGTAGTGACAGACCCGGAGTCGCCGCGATGCGTGGGGAGGGAACTCATAAGCAAGTTGAAAGGGCTCGTGAACTCGCCCGTGGTGGAGGTCATCATCTCAAGTCCTCTCAGTAAAGCCCGCACTTCTGTGGCCGACTACGTGCAGGTACACAGGCTTTTGAGGGAAGAGGAGCTGGAGGAGGTCTCGACTATGAGCAAGAAGGTCATATTATACGTGCCGACATCGCTTGAAGCAATCCCCTACCTATTGAGGGCTCAGAGGTACTCAGATCTAATACTTCTCGACTCACCAAGGAAGGGGCTTAAGTCGGATCCGAAAATCTTGAAGGTACTGTTGGACTACCACCCTGGTGCAGGCGTCGGCGGCGGCATAAGTCCGGAGAACGTGTACGATTACTTGGCTCTAGAGCCCGGCTGGCTAGACGTGTCAAGCGGCGTGGAGATTTGCGTGGGCAAGAAGGACTTGGACAAGGTCAGGAGGTTGAAGGAGGCAATTTCCTCGTGGAGGAGAGGGGGCTAAGAGAGCTTCCGCCCATTGAGGATCTAATCGCTCGCCTCAGCTCAGAGGAGAGCGTCTTCATGGTCTACGAGGACCTAGCAAGCAAGAGGGGGCGTAGCATTGTGGCATGGGGTCCCGAGGTTCTCATCAGCGGTAGCGACCTCGAGGTCTTCGAGAAGATTAAGCGCAAGCTGAGGGGCTTAGGAATAGAGGTTAGATCAGGGCTACGCAGGGCCTTGTTCGGGTATGTGAGCTACGACGCCGTCAGGTTGTGGGAAAGGGTCAAGGACCTGAGGCCTTATCCCGAGCCTTGGCCCTACGTCGAGCTATTCGAGCCGGAAAACGTCGTCCTCTATGACTACGCCAATGGTAAGGCGTTCCTAGAAGTAGTCGATGACAAGGTACTAAACGATGCGCGTGGGCGCAGGATGATGGAGCCCTTGGATGCAAAATTCCACGATGCAATGTTAAGTGGCGAGGAGTTTGAGGACGCCGTTCGCAGGGCACTGGAGTACATTAAATCCGGTTACGTGTTCCAAGTAGTCTTATCGAGGTTCAAGCGATATGTCGTGAGAGGGGACTTAGCGAGGCTCTATCTAGCTCTCAGATGCGTGAGTCCCTCGCCTTACACCTACTTCGCTAAGTTTGGGGACAAGTCAATAATCGGCTCAAGCCCAGAGTTGCTGTTCTCGGTCGACGACGGGGTCGTTGAGAGCTACCCAATAGCTGGGACGAGGCCTCGGGGTTCGTGTCCTGAGGAGGACAGGGCGTTGGAGGCAGAGCTGATCTCGTCGAAGAAGGACTTGGCCGAGCACTTAATGCTCGTGGACTTGGCGAGGAATGACTTGGGCAAGGTCTCTTGTGCCGGCACGGTGAGGGTTGATAGGTTCATGTACATCGAAAAGTACAGCCATGTGCAACACATCGTATCTAAGGTAGTGGGCGTTCTCAAAAGTGAGCTTGACTTCGTGGACGTGCTGAGGGCAATGTTGCCAGCTGGCACCGTGAGCGGCGCCCCAAAGCCATTTGCCCTGAACTTGATAGAGGAGCTAGAACGCTTCAAAAGAGGGCCTTATGCTGGCGCCATAGGCTTCGTGCGCTCTGCAAAGAAGGGGGAGATGGCCATAATCATCAGGTCAGCATTCACGTATAGAGACCTGCTGAGGGTGCAGGCGGGCGCCGGTGTGGTCTACGACTCAAAGCCTTCGTCCGAGCTCGAGGAAACGGAGCACAAACTTTCTCCTTTGAAGGAGGCGTTGAAAAGAGCGTCGAGACCTCTTAGGTGAGGTTCGTGGACGTCACTTTAATAATAGACAACTATGACAGCTTTGTGTACAATATCGCGCAGTTAGTTGCTGAGCTCGGGTCAACGCCGATAGTCGTGCGCAATGACGAGTTGACGTTTAAGAGGATCAAAGAGTTGAGCCCGACGAGGATAATCATTTCGCCCGGCCCTGGGACGCCGGAAAGGCGCAGAGACGTGGGCGTGTCGCTAGAAGTCGTGAGAAAGTTCGCCGGGAAGCTTCCGATATTGGGCATATGCCTTGGGCACCAAGTGATAGGTTACGCATTTGGTGCCAAGGTCAGGAGGGCCAAGTCGATCTTGCACGGGAAGATCGACAAGATCAGAATCTTGAGGCACAACAAAATACTCGCGGGCCTTCCTAGCGAGATAGAGGCCACCCGCTACAACAGCCTCGCGATAGATTCTCTGCCATCGACCCTGCTCATTGATGCCATCTCGCTGACGGACGGAGAGATCATGGCCATCAGCCACGTAGAATGGCCCGTATTTGGCGTGCAATTCCATCCCGAAAGCGTCGGTACAAAGTGGGGGACGAGAATTTTAAAGAACTTCCTCGACGTGGTGTGACGTCATGCCAATCAACGTCGAGGGCTGGATCAGAGACGTAGTGGAGCACAACCTCAAGAGAGAGACTTTGAAAATGGAGAGAACGAGGCCGTTGCATAGCTTAACGAAGAGCATAGCGTCCTCAAAGGCTCGCAAAAGGCCCGCCATAATAGCTGAATACAAGAGGAAGTCTCCTTCAGGGCTCAGCTTCGGCATATCATGCCGTGACTACGTCAGGATGGTCAGGGGGTTCGTTGCTGGGCTGAGCGTCTTGACGGAAGAGTTGTACTTTGGGGGATCTTATGGGGACCTCATTACCATAGCTTCAGAGGCTAATGTGCCGGTTCTCATGAAAGACTTTGTTGTGTGCGAGAAGCAGGTGGAGACGGCGTACAGCATCGGCGCAGACGCCATTCTGCTCATAACCACGATCCTGACTGAGGAGGAGCTAAAGAGGCTTTACGAGCGTGCCACCGAGATGGGCTTAGAGGTTGTAGTAGAGGTTCACGACGAGCGTGACTTGAAAAAGGCGATGGCTTTGGATGCTAGAATCATAGGCATAAACGCTAGGAATTTGAGGACGCTCGAAGTCTCCTTGGACAAAGCCGCTCGTCTGTTAGAGAATATACCTGAGCGCTTCATAAAGATAGCCGAGAGCGGGATAAGGTCTAAGAGGGACGTCGAAAAGCTCGCGAAGAAGGGGGCCGATGCGTTCTTGGTGGGAACAACCTTGATGAAAGATCCCGCCAAGATATATGAGCTCGTGGGAACCAGCTAGTGCGGACTTAAAGTGCTTGCGCGCAATGACGTGGCCTCGACGTCGCTACGAACTCTTACTTTTAGTTAAGGAAAAGGGAAAGGAGTTATACTGACGAGACGACATCGAGCGTTTGAGTGGGTCGCTTCAGCGAAGCGGCTCGCTAGCTCGGCAAAGCCTCAAGGAAGCTAATGACTCCAGCGACGTCTTGACCTTGCTCCAAGTATCTTCATCGGCTTCAATTAACTTCTTCAGGCTCTCAAGTAGATGGACCTTGGCCGCTCGTCCGTAGACGTTTAGCTCTTGGATCTCCCTCACAACGCCGAAGTTCTTGCTCATTCTCTTCAACATCCGCAACGTGGCGCGAAGCGATCTGGTCGCGTACCCCTCTATGAGTTGCGGGTCCATCGCCTCAGTCAGCGTCAAGGCGTAGGCCAAATACGACAGGTGATGCGCTACTTGGATTATCGACATCACTCTGTCGTGCTCCTCCACCGACGACACGACGGCTCTGAGCCCTGAGCCTTTTACGAGCTCAAGGGCCTTGATTAGGGCCCACTCGCCCCTAACTGGGATTACCACCACGGTCTCCCCCTCGATCCTCCTGACAGAAGGGCCGAAGAGTGGGTGAAGGCTGACGTAGCCTGCGTTGCTTGGTAACACCTCGAGCACCTTCTCCACGAAGCCCTTCTTCACCGACGATATGTCCATTACTACGGCCCTCGGCTTTAGATGACAAGCTATGCTCGAAGCCGCTTCCTTGAGGCGAAGAGGGGGAACGGCCAGGACTACGAAGTCGTGATCTCCCGCGTCCTCGACTCGCGCCCACTCGACCCCAAGCCTCTTCGCTAACTTCTTGGCCTCGCTTTGGGTGGGCGATGCCAAGAAGACCTCTGCCACGCCCCTAAATGCCTTGGCGAGTAACTTGGCCATTCTACCAGTGCCAAGTATCATCAGTTTAGCTTCCCGAAGGTCCCGAGAATTTTCACGTAAGACGCCCTTTCCTTCAGCTCCTCCAAGCATTTCTCATCATCTCCCTCGAACTCCAAGTAAAACATGTAGTTCCATGGCTTGTCCTTGACCGGCCTAGAGACTATGCATGCTAAGTTTATGCCCCTGAGGGCGAATGGTGAGAGGGCCTTGTAGAGGGAGCCAGGGGTGTTGGGGACCTCAAATATCACCGAAGTCTTACATCCAATAGCCCTTTCTATCTTTTTTTGTCCTACTATCAAGAACCTCGTGCAGTTGTCTTTGAAGTCCTCGATGTTTCTCATCAGCACTTCGCCTCCGTAGATCACCGCTGCGAGGCTTGAGCCTATGGCGGCTACTCGATCGGAGCTCACGGCCTTCTTCACGGCCTCTGCCGTACTCGAACACTCCCTGACTTCGACGTTGTGTAGGACGCGTCTGAGGAACGACCTACATTGACTTAAGGCTTGTGGATGGCTGAGCACTACGGAGATGTCCTCAAGCTTGGTCCCGGGTTTAGCTATCAAATTCAAGTTAACCCTCACCTCCACCTCTCCGCAGACCTTCACGTCGCTCGCAGTCAGTAAGTCCAAGGTCTCGCCAACGAAGCCCTCTATCGAGTTCTCTATGGGGACGACTCCGTAGTCCACGCTTCCCCTCTCAACGGCGTCAAAGACCCCTGACAGCGTCGCGAGGGGCTCAAGTAACGCTCCTTCGCTCAAAAAGGCCTTGAGGGCTGCCTCCTCGCTAAAAGTGCCTCGAGGGCCGAGGAAGGCGACTCTAGTCCTTTCCTGGACTTTCTTGCACAAGCCCATTATGGCCTTGAAGGTGAGCGCTGTGAGCTCCGCGTCGAGGCCTTGGGCTCGGGCCTCGCTGACCATCCTAGCCAAGGCGTTGGCCTCTCGAGCCGGGTCGCTAATGGGCATGGAGAGCTTGCGCTTTAGTTCCCCTATGGCCGAGGCAAGCTCGACTCTCCGCTTAAGGAGCTTCAATATCTCTGAGTCGACTTCGTCTATCTGCCTCCTTATGCTCTCCAAGCTCATTTCAAGACCGCCCCTATTAGTCCTTGGTTAAGCGCATGGTCGACGAGGACCAAGGCCAAGCAGGACTCCACTATCGGCACGGCCCTCGGGCCTATGCAAGGGTCGTACCTGCCAGTCGCCTTTAGCGTCGTAGCCTCCATTGTCATGAGGTTCACGGTTCTGACCTCCTTCCTTATGGTAGAGGGGGGCCTGAAGGCCACCTTCACATGTATGGGCGTCCCTATGGACAGTCCGCCTATCACGCCACCGCACTTATTGGTCGTAGTGGTTATCCGTCCGTGATCCACCACGTACTCATCGATGAATTCGGACCCCCTCAGTGAGGGCGCCTCAAAGCCTCTTCCTAGGCAGACGGCCCTGACCCCCGGCACGGCGAAGAGCAGGGCCGCTAGATCGCTGTCGAGCCCATGGAACATGGGATCTCCCAAGCCTGGAGGTACGTTGAAGGCGTACCCCTCAACCATGCTTCCGAGGCTATCGCCTTCCTCCACGGCCTTTCTGAGCTCCCCCTCCATGGCCTCAACGGCCTCTGGCACGGCGCACCTCACGGGGTTCTCGTAGACCCTCCTCAGCTCGTCTACGCTCGGCTCCCTGCCAGCCATCGCCCTGCCTATCTGAGATACGTGAGCGTACACCTCGACCCCCACGAGCGATAGTAGTTTCTTGGCAATGGCACCGGCCGCCACGAGAGCCGCAGTTATCCTACCGGAAAACCTGCCCCCGCCCCTGTAGTCATGGAACCCGCCGTACCTGATGATGGCTGGGTAATCTGCGTGTCCGGGTCTCGGCTTGACCCTGAACTCTTCGTAAGGCCTCGAGTCCACGTCCTCGTTATCTATGACCATGCATATGGGCGCTCCAGTAGTACGGCCGTTGAACACTCCCGAAACGATCCTTACTCTGTCCCTCTCCTTCCTCGTCGTGCTGTATGTCGTAGATAGGGGCCTGCGCTTGTCTAGCTCTGCCTGCACCTCGTCTTCGCTGATCGACAATCCAGCTGGGCACCCATCTACCACTACCCCTATTAACTCTCCGTGGCTCTCACCGAAGCAAGTGACTACGAACCTCCTACCGAACGAGTTAGCCGACGACGTCGACCACAACCCCCAGCTTGGCTAAATCACGCGCAAAGCCGGGATGTGACTTCGAGACCGCTTCAAAGCCCTCAATTACCAACCCTTGCTCGCTCCTCAACCCGACGAGGGCCAAGGACATAGCGACTCGGTGATCCATCCAAGAGCTCACGATGCCGCCCTCGACTTTGCGGCGACCCCTCACCACGATGCTATCACCTTTAACCCTCACATCGACCCCTACTCTCTTCAACTCCGTTGGCAAGGACTCCAACCTGTTGGACTCCTTGAACCTGAGTCTCGAGCACCCCTCGATCACTGTCTCCCCTTCGCAGAAGCTCGCCAAGGCTAGGAGCGGCGGCACTAAATCGGGGTTGTCCTTGGCATTGAACTTGAAGCCGGACAGGTCGGAAGAGCCCTCGATCTCTAACCGGTTAGGGCCCACGAACACCTTGGCCCCAGCCTCCTCTAAGACACTTACGAACTCTCTCTCCGGTTGCACGTCGTCCTTTGCCAGCCCCTCTATCCTCACCCTAGACCCCTCAACTATGGCCCCCGCGACAGCGAAGAACGCTGCTATCGAGTAATCCCCAGGAACCTCGGCCACGACTGGTATCAATTCTTGTGGTGCCTCGATCTCGAAGACTTTAAAGTCCTCAGAGGCCTCAACTCTCCCTCCAAACTCCCTCAAGACTTTGATGGTCATCTCCACGTACCCCTTGGACTCAAGGGCTCCGCTTATCTCCATTCTTGAGGGCCTCCGTGCCTTGACCAAAGCCATCATCAGGGCTGAGACGAACTGAGAGCTCACGTCGCCCTCCACCGATGTACAACCCCCGTCGACGCCACCGCCGAAGACGACAATTGGCGGGGTGTCATTGCTGCCAAGTGCGTAACACTCGACGCCCAGCCGCCTCAGCGAGGCGATCAACGGAGCCATGGGCCTCCTCTTCAAGCTCTTGTTGCCGGTCAACACCACTAGGCCTGGGGCCAACGAGGAGATGGCAGTAAAGAACCTGAGGGTAGCGCCGGAGCCTCCGCAGTTTATGACATCCCTTGGTTTCTTGAGCGAGCCGACGCTCTTCAGTACTAGCTCCCCACACCTCTTCTTAATCGTTGCACCCAAGGACTTACAGGCCCTAAGGCTGGCTACAGCGTCGGTGCACATGCTAGGGTTCCTCAGTCTCGACTCTCCCTTGGCCAGCAATGCACAAGCCAAGTACCTGTGAGTGTACGACTTGGAGGGCGGGGCCGTCACTGTCCCTTCAAGCGCGCCTTTCGCTGGCCATATCTTTACCTTCATTCCTCAACACCTCGACTACCTTCACGTCCCCCTCGGCCCTTGACCACACCTCGACTACCTCTTCTAACTTATCCTCGGGCACGACTGCAGCGAGGGCCGGGCCCTTGCCCGAGGGCGAGGCGGCGAGGGCGCCTCTCCTCAGCCCCTCGACCAGCAACTGGACTTGGTAGCCTAAGGCGGAGGCCACTACGAGGCCGTTTAGATTCATGGCCTCTCGCCACTCGCCGCTCAGTGCTCTGAGCCAAGCCAGCTTTAGCAAGTCCGAGTACACCTTCAAGAGCTCAGCCTCTCTCGGGCTCGTGTAGCGCTTCGACGGCGGTATTAGCAAGACCGCCTTGACTCTTTCTTGGACGTCGTAAACTCTAACGATCTCCTGCTTGTAGTTGTCAGTCACCACCAAACCTCCAAGCAAGCTGGCAGCGGCGTCGTCTAAGGCTCCGGTCACCGAGACCCCTGCTTCTATGCTGGCCTTAACGGCTATCTCAAGCACCTTTCTTGGGGGTGGCTCGTAGCCAAGGGCCCTTGCGACGGCCAGCACCACAGCGTTGGATGCAGCACTACTACTTTTCAGCCCTCTGGCTATTGGTATCTCGGACCTCGTGGTCACCAGCACACCATAACGACCATTGACCCCATATGCCTTGAGCACTTCTAGCGCCGCGGCTCTCACCAGCCTCTCTCCCTCTATAACGTCGGCCTTTACGATTCCTGGCTCGTCCGTTAACTCGGCCTTGGCTTCAAGCTTTAAATCCACGCCTAAGGCAGCTCCAAGCCCCGTGGCCAGTGCGTTCACTACAGTTATCGCCGCATGACTCACAGCGTAGCCCTTTCTCGACATGCCCTGTAAGCCACCTCGAACATTACGTCCAAGGGAGGCTCGACACCGAGCCACAACTTCTCGGCCTCAGCTGCTTGATAGACAAGCATGGGCAGGCCGTTTAACGTCTTAATGCCCCTCTTTTCCGCCTCCATCAATAAGGGCGTTTTCGGAGGATCGTAGACCATGTCGAAGACGAGCAACTGATCCTTCAAATACCTGGGGCTCACCGGTGTCCCAGGCAACGTCATGCCTATGGGCGTAGCGTTTACGAGGACGTCTGCCTTGGAGATGCTAGAGGTATCGTCAAACCCTGCGTAGTAGAGCTTGGCTTTCGACGTCTTTCGTAGCCCCTTCACGAACTCCTTCGCCCTCTCCAACGTCCTGTTCAATAGGTAGACCTCACAGTCAAACATCGACAATCTGTAGACTAGGGACCTACCAGCTCCACCAGCGCCCACTACTGCTATCCTAAGTCCATTTAAGTCGCCTAAGGCGTCAATAAGCGCTCTTAAAGCTCCATAGCCATCGGTATTGAAACCCTTAAGGACTCCGCTCTCGTTCTTGATCGTATTGACAGAGCGCGTGACTAGGACGTCGTGATCTGCCTCATCTAGGAAGCGAAGGGCCTCCGTCTTGTATGGATGGGTTAAGTTGGCTCCTTGGATCCCCAGGGCCCTTAATGACCTTAATGCGTCTGCGAGGCTAGAGGGCTCAACATTGAAGGCCACGTAGACGCAGTCGAGCTTCATGGCTCTAAAGGACGCGTTGTGAATCAGAGGGCTTAACGAGTGCTCGATGGGCTTGCCCATTAGGCAATATACCTTAGTCCTAGCCGTTATGCGATGTTCAAGCCTAGGATCCTCCAAACCTCCCTGACCTCCTGCAGACTCGGTTGTCCAGGAGCAGTCTCAAGGCCCTCTCCCGGAGAGGCATACGTAAATGGAGCTCCGAAGAAGGGAGCCAATATCCTAGATGGCTTGCCAAGGGGGCCCATGCAGAACGCTATGGTCGGCCTATCGACCTTCAGTAGTAAGTTCAGGACTGTCAAGTTGTCGGCGGCTCTAAGGGCCTTTGTTACCACCTTCACTACGTCAGGGTTCAGTTTAGCGCAGAGCCTCCACGCCTTCATTAACCCCTTCATGCTCGGTGTTCTCTTTAAGTTATGGTTCGAGGCTATGACGTCGACACCAGCTAGTTTAGCTTCATTGGCCAAGCTCGGGGCTATAGGCGATGCTGCCTCGATATCCACGTACCTTGGATGAACCTTTAACGCCTCTTTGATGATCTTCGCTCTCTTCGCTTCGCTACCTTTGAAGAGCCCTCCTTCGTTCACCCTCCTTACGGTAAGGACGAGCTTGTCAGCATAGCGCGCCACCCTCTCGAGCCCTCTCATACTCTTTAAGTAGTCCACCCTGAGCTCTAGTAGATCGGCATCGGCAACTTTCTCCATTAATGCGAGGGCTTCCTCGACCGTCGAGGCCTTTATGCTGACGCACACTTTCAAGAGGCTTCACCTAAGGCCCTAAGAATGGTTTCCTCCTCCACTTCCTTAATGGCGATAGAGCCTATTTTCGTTGGAAGCGCAAGAATAGGCTTGCCATACCAAGATTTCTTATCCACTCTGATGAGCTTGAGGACGGCCTTGGGGTCAGCATTTAATTGAGTCGGCAAGCCCAATTTCTCTAAGACGGCCTTGACCCTGTCAGTATCCTTGAACCCCGTCACTAGCTCGGCCACTCTGCACTCGCACACCATGCCTATTGAGATTGCTCGACCGTGCTCCAGTCCCGATAGCCTCTCGATGGCGTGGCCGATCGTGTGGCCAAAGTTCAGCTTCATCCTCTCTCCTGTCTCTTCCCTTGGATCCTTGACGACTATTCTGATCTTGTCTTCAACGCACTCGTGCACTACCTTATCGAGGAAACTCACATCGGTCAAGGAGCTCTTGTCAATTAATTCAATCAACTTAAACAGCTGTTGATCGAGCGCTATGCCATACTTCACGACCTCGGCCATGCCATTGACAAGCTCCTCTTTCGGCAAGGTGCTGAGGAGCTCGGGGTCTACTATAGTGACATGGGCTGGGTAAAATGTGCCCACGACATTCTTCCCCTCTAGGTTGATTCCCGTCTTACCTCCAATAGCAGCGTCGATCTGGGCCAACAAGGTCGTAGGCACCAACGAGAGCAGGGCCCCCCTCATGTAGATAGAGGCCGTGAAGCCTATTACGTCGCATAAAGCCCCTCCTCCCAAGGCCAGCAGAAGAGACTTCCTCGTGAAGCCCTTTCGAAGCAATTCCACCAACAATCGCTCCACGACCTTGAGGTCCTTCGCTGACTCGCCATCCTCAAGCACCGTGACGTCAGCCACTCGGTCTAGCAATGTTAGCACTTTATTGAGCCATAATTTGGCGACGTTCTCGGTCGTGACTATCATGACTTTAAAGGGCCTTAGCAAGTCGAGCTCGTCCTTGAGTCTATACAACGACCCTCTGCCGACGATAACTTTGCCTACTTCTGGTGAGGAGTACACCTTAACCAAGTCCTCAGCTCCTCCATGAGCTCCTCAAACTCCTTGAGTGTGAGGCTTTGGGGGCCGTCCGAGAGGGCCGTCGACGGGCTAGGGTGAACCTCGACCATAATTCCATCGGCTCCCACGGCCAACGCGGCTCTCGCCAAGGGCTTGACCAAAGAGCTCTTCCCAGCTGCATGAGAGGGGTCGACAACTACCGGCAGGTGGCTTAATTCCTTAACCACCGCGACAGCCGCTATGTCCAACGTAAACCTAGTCGAGGGTTCAAAGGTCCTAATGCCCCTCTCGCACAAAACTACGTCCCAGCCCCCCTCTAGAAGTATGTACTCGGCGGCGAGGAGCCACTCCTCTATCGTGCAGCCAAAGCTCCTCTTGAGCAAGACGGGCTTCTTAGTCTTACCGACTTCTCTGAGCAACGGGAAGTTCTGCATGTTCCTAGCCCCTATTTGGATCATGTCGACGTACTTGGCCACTAGCTCTACGTGCCTCGTGTCGAGGGCCTCGCTCACCACCGGTAGCCCCGCCTCATCACCGGCCTTCCTGAGGATCTTGAGCCCCTCCTCGCCCAGCCCTTGGAAGGAGTAGGGAGATGTCCTAGGCTTAAAGGCCCCTCCCCTCAGCACTTGTGCCCCAGCCTTCTTGAGTGACTTAGCCAGCTCTATCATTTGCTCCTCGTCCTCGACGGCGCAGGGCCCTGCTATTATGACGAAGTTCGAGCCGAACTTTACTCCCTTGACGTCGACTATGGTCTTCTCCTTGCCCTCGCTCTTCAAGGCCAGCTTAGCCTTCATTCAAGATCACCTTCGCTGCCCTGACTATCCCCGCGACCGAGAGTCCGTGGTGGTTGAGGAGTGAGAGGTAGTCTCGCGAGCATGTGCCGAAGGAGTCCTTGACCCCCACGCGCACGATTCTCGTCGGTCTCTTCTCCGCGAGTAGCTCCGCTATCGCCCCTCCCAGGCCGCCAACGATGCTGTGCTCCTCCACAACGATTAAGCCCTTGGTGTTGTAGCTGGCCTTTAAGATCGCGTCCTCGTCTAGTGGCTTTATCGTGTGCACGTCCATCACCATCGCACTGATCCCCATTTTCCCCAGCTCCTTGGCGGCCTCGAGGGAGAAGCGAACCATCACGCCGCACGCCGCGATGCAGACGTCGCTTCCATCCCTCAACACATTCGCCTTTCCCAGCTTCACTTCACCCTCTTCGTCGTAGACTCGAGGTGCGTAGTCCCTGCCCAATCTCATGTACACTGGTCCCTTCACGCTTAAAGAGTCACGGAGGAGCGACTTTGTTGACGGTGCATCGGCAGGTACTACGACCTTCATCCCCGTTATGGCCCTCATGACAGCTATGTCCTCCAGGCATTGATGGGATGGGCCGTCCAAGTAGTCAGATAGCCCTGCGTGGGTCGCCACGAACTTCACGTTGAGCCCGCCTCTAGCCACTAAGTTCCTTATCTGCTCCCAAGCTCTCAGGAGGAACATCGAAAACGTCGACACCAAGGGTACCATGCCCGCCACAGCCAAGCCCGCGGCCACCCCTACCATGTCCTGCTCGCTTATCCCCACCTCTACGAACCTCGTGGGGAACCTCTTTGCGAAGAGAATGGTCTTTGTCGAGGAAGCGACGTCAGCGTCCACGACTACAAGCTCCTCCATGAGCTCGCCGAGCTCCACCAACGCTCTAGCGAAGGCGTCTCTGAAGCTCTCAACCCTCCTCAACTTGACATCCCTCCCGTCCTGGCTATGACGAGCTTGGGCCTCCCGTTCCTATCGAGCTCGGCACGGATCATGGTCCTTAGCAACGCCTCGTGGTCATGGCCGTCCACTTCCGCCACGTCCCACCCGAACGCCTCCCACTTAGCCTTGAGGGGTTCCTTCTTCTTCACAGCCTCCGTGGGGCCCGTTAGTTGATGATTGTTCCTGTCGATTATCGCTATTACGTTGTCAAGGCCGTGGCTAGAGGCCGTGGACGCGGCCTCCCAGACCTGTCCCTCGTCCAATTCGCCATCTCCCAAGATGACGTAGACGAAACCATGCTCCCCCCTCATCTTCATCGCCATGGCTATGCCGTTAGCCACGGAAAGCCCTTGCCCGAGCGAGCCTGTGGGCACCGCGACTATGGACGCTCCGGGCTCTGCGTGGGTTTGAAGCTTAGAGCCGAGCTCGCCTATACTCTTCAGCTCGTGCTCGCACAACAAGCCGTACCTGCACATGACTACGTAGAGGGCTGGGGCGGCGTGCCCCTTGCTTAGGATGAGGGCCTTGACGTTCAGTAGTCCCAGGGCTAGCCATCCCTCTAGCAACGCCAGTATTATGTCTAGGCAGGAAAGCGATGAAGTCAGGTGGAAGCCGTTAATGGGCTCCAAGAGCTCTACGAGCTTCTCCCTCAACGTTACGGAACAGGACCTCAACGAGCTCACATCGGGTTGCTTCAGCGCGTCGTCGCTCAATATGTTGACTATCAGGCGCCCCGCGCTCGTCAGGCAGGCCGTTTTGTTGTTGAGCTCGATCAGCCCCAGCTCCTTCAACCTCTTCGCGTTGAACTTGAGGGTCGAGAGAGACGTCCCGTGCTCCAGCGACATCCTCCTCAGCAAGGAGGTCAGGCTTCCTCGGTGCTTCGTGAGCTCCTTTAATATGACCAACTGGTGTTCGTTGAGAGCGCGAGACAAGACCCTCTTGAGGGATTCTACTGCCTCGAATTGAATTGGCGCTGTGAGGTCTTCCAGAGGTATTGGTGCACCTCAACCACCAACCTTCCCCACACCCATCCTAGGGGTTCAAAATAAACCTTCTGGACAATAAGCCGCGACCTACCTTTGGACGGCTCTAAAGGTCACGAAGGCAAGCCCTGCACAACGGGGTTTGTCTTCGTCGAAGCTTTCTCGCAAGCTCGTCAATAATTCAGTTGCCACGACTTGCCTTAACGCGGGCCCATCATACCTTAGAGACCTTAGCCTAGCGCCCTAGCCCCCAATAAGCTGACTAGGAGCTTGACGTCTTCGAAGCTCTTAGCAAAAACGTGGATGTTCCCCAGCTTCACGTTCTCTAAGCCCTTCCCCTTGGCCACGTAGTAGGCCGCTACCATCTCGTAAAGGTTGGGAGGCCTGACGTCTCTGAGCTTGTACTCGGGGAAGAAGGCCAGTATCGTGAAGGGTATGCTCTTGTCTACATCGGCTATCAGCTCAGCTATCTTGGCTATCTGGTCCAGCTCAACCCAGCCGGGTATGTACAAGGTCAGGACCTCGAGGACGAAGCCCATGTCGACTATCAGCTTGGGCGCCTCTAGGATCCACTTGTTGGTGGTGCCGCAGAGCCTTTTGTACACGTCCTCGTGGTAAGCCTTTATGTCAAGCCAGAAGGAGTCGACTCCTCCGCTGGCTAATATCTCGAGGTTCCTCGGCGTCAGGCCGTACCCGTTGGTCTCGAGGAGGATCCATAGGTCGCTACACTCCCTCTTTATCTCCTCGGCCGCTTGAGCGTAGAACTCGGCTCTGCATGCCACGTCGCCTCCCGTGAAGGCGATTATATTCCTCGCAGGGCCCCACCCCTGCGGGCTCAAGATCACTTGGTCTGGCTTCAGGACGTTCGGGCAAAGCGGATGCCTCTCGTCCCACAGGACGCACATGCCGCAGTGCCTGCACAGGTCGGTTGCGTGCCACATCGTGGCCCTCCACCTCGGCTCCCTAACGGTCACGATCTCCGCGTACTTCGTCGCCATCTTGGCTATGTCATTGGTCGACATCCACGTACCGGAGGCCCTCTGAGTGAAGTACCAGGAGTGGCACTTCAAGCACGTGTGGTTGCAACCCGACTGGTATATGGAGAAGTAGTCCTCGGGCCTCGAGAGGTGCGCGGCCTCTATGAGCCTGTACCACTTGCCTCCTTCAAATCTAAGCGTCGCCTGACAGGCAGGCTTCAAGCCCTCTGGCGTCTCGGTGAGGCACGCCCCTCGCGGATAGCCTTGGGCCTCCATGTTGCACTTGGGCCCTAGGAACCCCACGAGAGGCTTAGGGCCTCGAGGAGGAAAAAGGTATCTGAGGGCGAGGGCCTTGGCCGAGCTTTGCGCTTAGATGGGTTACTTCCCGGTCAACGCGATAGAGGGCTTGCGCGCCATGCTGAAGCCCACAGCGCATCGGATGCGCGACCTCTACGAATCGACGAGCGCTGGACCTCGCTTCCCGCCCTTGGCGGCCCTCTCCCTCCTAGCCTCGTACTCCTTGAGGGCTAGGTAGAGCAGGTAAGTCGACTTCACGTTGTCGCTCAGGTAGCTCTCCGCCTTCTCCTTCAGGTACTTCGTGAAGTTGATCCAAGACGCCGGGGGCTCGCTAGCCACCCTCCTCTTGGAGCTCTCCAACTCGAGCATGACGTCCGCTATCGACGCCGTCCTCTGCGCGCCCACGGCCCTCTCCACCTCCTCAAGGGGGGCCGCTGGCAACTCGAGGAGCTTGATCGCCAGCTCTTTCACATCGACGACCTTGCCCTCAAGGGCCAGCGACCTCAGCATCAACGCCGAGGACTTCAGGCCGCCGCCCGTGAGCGACCTCTGGAGCTGCTCGAAGCCGTAGACCAGCACCGTGAAGTCCTCGTTAACGAGCGAGGAGATGGCCAGCTCCACCTGGGGGTCCAAGTGCACGAGGCCGAAGTCCTTGTACACGGTCGAGCACTTCACGTCCTCTCCGTCGTACACGGCCAAGCACAGCAAGCCAGTGTCCGCCTGGTCCATTACCTTTAGGAAGATAGCGTCCAGGGAGGCCATCTTCAGGGCCCTCGAGGGCCTCGGCACCGACAGCTGGAGCCCCCTGAACTCCAGCGGTATCCTCTGCTCCAACAGCACGTACTCGACTGCCTTGACGGCGTAGCGCTTGGCCAGCTCCCAGTTCAGGCCGAGGGATATGAAGTCCGAGTAGGCGTACTCGTCGAAGGACTCCATGAGCACCTCGTCCAAGGGCTCCGGCTGGTACTCCTCGACCAACCTCTTGACCTCGAGCCAGTCCAGCTTCTCTATGAGCCCGGCGCTCTCGGGCTCGTGGACTTCCATTACCTTCTTCTCGCCGACGGCCCCGAGGCTGTACATGAGGGTCTCGAAGGGTATCCTCAGCCTCTTCCTGAGGACTATCATAAGCGTCGCAAGCCCTATCCTCATCAACGTCAGGTCCTCCGCCGGATCGAGCTCGAAGAAGAAGCCGTAGGTGTAGTCGCTGTACTTGCCGTAGGTGGCCGTGGGGACCTCTATGACCCTGAAGTCCCTGTAGGTCAGAGTCCTTCCGTCGAGGCTCTTTAGCCTCGACCTCGAGCTGACGACCCTCCACAGGACCCTGTTGGGTATCTTCAGGTAGCGGCCGAAGCCCCTCTTAGGTGGGTAGACGACGCACACGACCTCCGAGTGCAACCTGCCGTGGAGGTAGTCGCCGAAGATCGAGGGCTCCTCGCCCCACTTGGCCTTCGCCTCCTCGTACTCCTCCAGCGCGAGCGCCAAGGCCTCCCTCTGCCACAGGGCCGAAGGACTCAGCCTCTCCTCGACGACGGCCGTCACCATCCTCCCGGTCCTCCCCCCGACCTTCAGCTCCACGACAACCCCGTCGGACGTGTAGTCCAAGCAGCCCACCTGGAACTTCTCGACCAAGTCGCAGTGCGATATCCCCTCTAGGTAGCGCTGCCCTCCCTCGTCGACCATTATCCTGTTGACGCTGTAGGGGGGCGCGAACTCGTAGAAGTTCATGTTCCCCCAGGCCTCCTTGCCCCTGGCCGTCAGCTCGCCCCGCTTGACCATGCCGAGCTCCTCCAAGAACTGGTACTCCTCCCTCGTCAGGAGAGGCTTGAGGCGCGGCGACATGAACTTCAGGAGGGCCTTGAAGAGGAGGGAGTACTTGTTGTCGGGGTTCACTATGACCTTCTCTATCGGCATCTGGAGCCACGACCTCAGGGCCTCGAGGCCCCTGGAGAGCACGTCCCTGTCCCACTTGCCAGCCGGCAGGATTATCGTCTCCGAGAAGCCCACTTCCTCTCTCCTGCCCTTCCTGCCCTCGCGCTGGTAGAACTCCCTGAGGCTCTCGGGCAGGCCCACGTGGACTATCCTTACGACGGTCCCTATGTCTACCCCCTGGCTGAGGGTCCTCGGCGACACGAGGACCTTGACCAAGCCCTGCCTGGCTGCCTCTTCAACCTTCGCCCTGTAGTCCTTGGAGGCCAAGTGGTGGTGGGCCGCCACCTTGTCCCTGTGCGCCTGCGGCAGCTCGGCCCTGAGCCTGCGGGCGAGCTCCTCGGCCTTGGCTATGCTCTTCGTGAAGACGAGGGTCACGCCGGCGTCGTCCACGTAGGTCCTTAGCAGGTCCATCGGGTCGAAATCCAAGCTCGGCACGTGGAGCCCCAAGGCCCTCGCCACCTCGTGGACGTTGTAGGCCCTTTCCTTGAAGGCCTCGAAGTCGTCTAACGCCTCCAGCACGTCCTTTCCGACCCGCGCCTTCTCGAACTCGGCCCTCCTAGCCCTCAGGTGCTCCCACAGCGACTTCAAGTTCTTGCCCAAGACGACGTAGACCCTGTTCTCGACTCGGAAAGGCCTTCCCTCGACGATCCTCGTCCCCCTACCGTTGACCTTGGTCAAGAAGGAGGCGAATTCCTCGGGGTTCTCTATGGTGGCCGTGAGGAGGGCGACTTGGAGGCCCGACCTGAACATCAGGTTGAGCAGCTCGATCAGAGCCAGCAGGAGGGCTATCTCCCTAGGGCCGTAGAAGTCCACTTCGTCCAGCACGAGGAGCCTAGTCTTCGAGAGAAACCCGTCCAAGAGGGACTTGCCGGTGGTCGCCGCCTTCTTGACCTCGTGGAGGAGGAAGGCCGGGTTCGTCACCAATATGTCGCAACCGGTTATAATTGCCCTGAGCTTCGAGCGCCCCTTCTCCTTCACCAGCTGATCTCGCTTCAGCGCGTCGATCACCTCGACCTCCAGCTTGAGGGCGGAGGCGTAACCCTTGATCCTCCTGATCTGGTCGTTGGCCAAGGCCAACGTCGGGTACACGGCCAGCGTCGGGACCTTGTGCCTGAGTGAGTACAGGAGCCAGGCCTCGGTCTTGCCAGAGCCGGTGCCGGACCTCAGTACCACGTTGAGGCCCGAGGAGAGGGCCTCGTAGGCCTCGAGCTGGTGCCTGTACAGCTTCTTGCCAGATATCGGGAAGCCTGAGGAGAGCTCGGGGATCAAGTCGTCGAACCTCAGGTCGACCTCGTCGGGCTTGACCGCGGGCTCCACGTACGAGTAGAAGTCGTAGCCCAGGCTCGAGAGCGCCTCGGCGGAGTCCACCCTCCCCAAGCGCAAGGCGGTTCCTAGAGTATCCTAGCTCTCCAACTAATTTAGCTATATCCTTGAGGGCCTTCGAAACCCTTAAATACAGGGCTCGAAGTTTTATCGAATTCGATATCGACGGTGATATGAACATGCTAGGCGAGCTCGAGCCTCAACAACCCTCCCCGACGCTCAGGCATTGGCTTAGGCACATGGCCGCCGTGCCCAAGGGCTTCCTGCGATATCAGGTGCTGGAGCTCCTGAGCGAGAGGCCTCTCTCCGGCTCGGAGATAATGAGAGAGATAGAGAGGAGGACTAACGGTTGCTGGAGGCCCAGCCCGGGCTCCGTCTACCCCCTCTTGGCCTGGTTCCAGGACAACGGTCTCGTCCGCGAGGTCCCCGCGCAGGGGGAGGGGGTGAGGCGGTACGAGCTCACGGAGGAGGGCAGGAAGTTGCTTGAGGAGCAGAGGAGGCTCTATACCCGGTTCTTCATGGACAAGAAGTTGCTCGTCCCCCAGCTGCTGGGGTTCCTCAGGCTTCGATTGCCGCCCGAGAGGCTCGAGGAGGCCAGGGGTTCCCTCAGGCGCATGTTCAGGGCCTTGCTAGGCTTAGCCCTAGCCCTCGAGGAAAGGTTCTCCGAGGAGGCTTTGAGGGAGGCCATCCACGTGCTCGACGAGGCCTCTCGAAGGCTTGAGGACATAGAGAGGAGGCTTAGGGGCGAGGGCCGTGAAAGGGGATGTGATTAGAGCTGAGGGCTTGACGAAGGTGTTCAACAGGAGCGTCGTGGCAGTCGACCACGTGAGCTTTAGCGTACGGGATGGCGAGATCTTCGGCTTCCTAGGCCCCAACGGGGCCGGCAAGACGACCACGATAAACATGCTGACGACGGTGCTGAGGCCGACGGAGGGCAATGCGTGGGTCATGGACTTCGACGTAGTCAAGCAGGCCAAGGAGGTCAGGAAGGTCATAGGGGTGGTGCCGCAGGAGTACACCGCCGACGAGGACCTGACGGGCTACGAGAACGTGATGCTCTGCGCCGACCTCTATGGAATTCCCCGCGATGTGGCGAAGAAGAGAGCGCTAGAGCTCCTAGAGCTCGTTGACCTGATAGACTTCAAGGACAAGAGGGTCGAGACCTACTCCGGCGGGATGAGGAGGAGGCTCGAGCTGGCCTGCGGCTTGATTAACAGGCCCAAGGTGCTCTTCCTCGACGAGCCAACCCTGGGCTTGGACGTGCACACGCGGGCGGCCATATGGAGCTACATAAAGCGGCTGAAGGAGGAGTACGACATGACCATATTCATGACCACCCACTACTTGGAGGAGGCCGACGCCCTCTGCGATCGCATCGCAATAATAGACCACGGCAAGATAATCGCGATGGGCTCCCCGGATGAGCTGAAGAACAGCTTGGGGGGTGACATAATAACGATCGCGATAAAGGAGAGGGCCGACGTGACGGAGATAATAAAGGGCTGCGAGAACGTCAAGGAGGTGAGGTACGAGAACGGGGCGTACAGGATCAAGGCCAAGGACGGCGAGGTCACGGCCCCCCTCATAATAGAGGCCCTGCGCAGGAGGGGCTACACGGTCGTCAAGCTCTCGCTCACGAAGCCCACGCTGAACGAGGTCTTCTTAGAGTACACGGGCAGGGCCCTCAGGGACTCGGAGGAGTCGAGGGAGTCCTTCATAGCCCACAGGATAACCTTGATGAGGGCTAGGAGGTGAGCTGGGGGTTGAGCTCCTCAAAGCTCGTCGACGAGGCACGCCCAAGCCTGATACGAGGCCTGCGAGCGCTGCTGTTTCGCGAGCTCAAGAAGTGGCTCGAGGACCCGGTCATGGTCGTAATGCTAGTGCTCCAGCCGCTCATCTGGATGGGGCTCTTGGGGAAGGCTATGAACATAAACGCTTTGTTCTCGGCCAACAACATGAACCTGCCGCAACAAATACACGTTCCAGGCGATGCTGTCCTAAGCCCGCCGGGGCTTCGATTCGTCGTCCTCAACGGCACCAAGCTCTCGCAGTTCTTCAACGAGCTGGGCTCGAAGATGATGCAAGGCGTCTTCGGCACGACGGACTACTTCAGCTTCATGTCGATCGGCATGGTCTCTATGATAGTCGTGACCACGACCATGTTCAGCGGGATGTCCATAGTCTGGGACAGGCGCTTGGGCTTCTTGGGCAAGGTCCTATCCACCCCCGTCTCCCGAGCGGCGATAATATTCTCCAAGATCCTGAACGCAACCCTGAGGGCTATGTTTCAAGCGACAGTGATCCTAGCCTTGGCCTACTTACTGGGTCTCCAGCTGAGCCCGACGTTCACGCCCATGAACCTCCTCGGGGTCTACGCCGCGATATTCCTGCTGAGCGTTGGGCTCTCGTCGATCTTCATAGCCTTCTCCATAAGGTCCACTAGGCTGGAGAGGCCTATGCAGTTCATATCCTTGATAACGATGCCCCTCATGTTCGCGAGCAACATTTTCTTCCCGATAAACTTGATGCCCGACTGGCTACAGGCCGTGGCCAAGGTGAACCCGCTTACGTACTTGACTGATGCCGTCAGGCAACTGACAATACTGCCAACAAACTTCACGGCCTTGGCGTGGGACTTTGCTTACCTAATCGCGTTCAGCGCCGTCTTCGCCGTCATCGGCGTGTTGCTGTCGTGGCGGTACTTAAGCTTGTGAGACCTTGCAGAAGTCGGCACAACGATGACTCAGATGCCCCTTCCATTATTTCTCGGTTTAAAGAGGGTCGCCTCCGCGCGGGTATCGGTGTACTTGAGGAGGGAAAAGCGTAAAAGCTCGGAGCCCGCATTTGAGTCCTTGGCGAAACGACGTTGGCCGCCAAGGTCCTTTTAGCCGTCCCCCCGGGTTGCGATAAACTTGAGGTTTACCAGGTCATGGGCCTGAGGGCCCCTCCTCTAGGGCTGGCCTGGATCGCTAGCGTGCTCGAGCGCCGTGGCCATGAGGTCAAAATAGTTGACTCCCCGACCCTGGGCCTCTCGATAGGGGATTTCGTGAAGATCGTGGAGTCTTGGAGCCCCGACGTCGTGGGCCTGAGCTCTCTGACCCCCACCATTAGGCTGGCCTACAAGGCCGCGAAGGCCGTCAAGGCCGTGGACGAGGACATGAAGGTCGTAGTAGGCGGGGTCCACGCGACGTTCATGTGGCGCGAGGTCTTAGAGGAGTGCCCCCACGTGGACTACGTGGTGTTGGGCGAGGGCGAGGAGACCATGTCGCAGCTCATCGAGGCATTGGAGAAAGAGGCCAAGCCAAGAGGCATACCGGGGATAGCGCTGAGGAACGAAAGCGGAGAGGCCGTGATGACGGGGCCTTGGAGGCCCGTGGACTTGGAGAGGCTCCCTCCACCTGCTAGGCACCTGTTACCGATGGACAGGTACACGGTGTTCGACAGGCCCGTGAGGGTGGTCCACATCATGGCGAGCCGGGGCTGCCCCTACGGATGCGTATTCTGCGCCACGAGCTACTACTTCGGCAGGAGAGTCAGGTTCAGGAGAGTCGAGCAGGTCCTCGACGAGGTGGCCGAGTGCGCCGACAAGTACAAGACCAAGACCTTCGCCTTCACCGACGACGAGCTCACGATAAACAAGAGGTGGTTCGACTCCTTCCTTAAAGGCTTGAGGGAGAGGGGCTTGGACATTAGATGGACTTGTGGCTCCAGGGTTGACAGCGTGGACGAGAGGCTCTTGGCGAGGATGTTCTCGAGCGGTTGCACGACCATCTACTTCGGGGTCGAGTCCGGCTCTCAGGAGACGATCGACAAGATAGGCAAGAGGATAGACTTGAGGCAGGCCGAGAAGGTCTTCGAAGCAATTAGAAAGGTGGGCGGCTCCGCCGTCGCCACGTTCATCCTTGGCTTCCCCTGGGAGACTGTAGACGACATGAAGAAGACCATCAAGTTCGCCCTGAAGCTCGATCCAGACTACGCCCAGTTCACCTACGCCACCCCGTATCCGGGCACCCCGCTGTACGAGATGGCCAAGGAGCACGACCTCATAGTCGACCACGACTGGAGCCACTACACGACCGTGAGGCCGGTCATGAGGGGCTTCCACTTCGGCATCGAAGAAGTCGAGGCCCTGTTCAAGGAGGCCTACACCAAGTTCTACGTGAGGCTCAAGTTCCTCGCGAGGCAGATAAGGCTCGGGCTCTTCAAGGACTTCCTCAAGACAATATTCAACAACATAGTATTGCCTAGACTAAGGAGCTGGCTCTAGGATCGCGAAGTAGTTTTGATTTTCATAATCGCTCGCATCATTTACCCGCACTTGTTTTATGAAGCCCAAAGCTTATAAGATCGGTGTGAGACAATACTTGCGTGTAAGCTCTTGAAGCCTGTGAGGTCTTGAGGCTGATGAATCCCTCGTGAACTCCGATTGCCCGAGGAGGGTGAATGTCCCCTCGGGCGACCGAGGGTGAACAGCTCTCGTAGGGCGGTCGGGGGGATGTAGCCGTTGAGAGGCAGATGGTGGAGAGCTCGAAACTGAACATGAGAGACAATGAACTACCATCTGCTGAGAAACGGTTAACATCAAGGCGCTAGCAGAGGAATGAACTGTCGAGCCGGAAGTTCTGTGCTTTCACCAACGCCATAAATAACTGTAATAGTCGCGCTGAGCGGATGGTAAGTCGAAACACTTATAAGATTCACACTATTACTTTGTGTTACCAATTCGATGGGGCAGTGCTACTATGCACATACCAGATGGCTTTCTAGATACGGTGACGGCATCCGTAACCTACGTGATTGCCGTGGGCTGCGGGATTCTACTATGGAGAAAGTTCAAGAGGTCCCTAGGAGCGGAGGAGATATCGCTCCTGACAGTGCTCTCTGCCGCCATATTCGTGGCGCAGATGCTGAACTGGCCTTTACCCGGGGGCACGAGCCTGCACTTCGTCGGTGGGGCTCTCGCAGGAGTTCTCTTGGGCCCCTTCTTGGGCTTTGCCTCGATGACCCTGGTGCTGGTCGTGCAGTGCCTGCTTTTCCACGACGGCGGGATCACGACCTTGGGGGCCAACGTCTTGAACATGGCCCTAGTGGACGTGCTGGTCGGCTACGCGGTATTCAAGCTCGTCATCGGACTTGCAGGTAACAGGCGCGGTCCAAGGATGGTAGGCGCCTTCTTGGGGGCGTGGCTAGGAATAGTACTTGCAGGCCTCGCGTGCGGCCTCGAGATAGGCCTGTCCCCCTCCTTCGGCTTCTACGTCGACGTGACGGTCCCCGTGATGGTGAGCTGGCACGCATTGTTGGGCGTAGTGGAGGGCGTGATAACAGCTCTCGTAGTGGAGTACTTACATGTCAGGCTCCCATTGGCAGTCCTCCCGCCTATCTCCCGAGAGGTGGTCGAGAGGTGAGGGCCTCGAACCTCTTCAAGAGCAAGAGGGCGTGGATCGCCATAACCGTGATGTTGATACTGAGCCCCGTGTTCGGGGTGATCTTAGCCGACATGGTCGGTTACCACGAGCCCTTGGACTTGGCCGCGGAGATCGCAGGGCTACGCGACGTGAGCGAGGAGGTCAACTGGACTCCGTTCTTCGACTACAGCGTTCCGGGCCTTCCAGCGGAGGTGGGCTACGTAGTTGCAGGCGCGCTGGGTATAGCGGTCATAGTCGCGGTAGGCTATGTAGTAATGAGGCTCGTCGAGAGACGTAGAGAGGATGTGGGGCTTGCGTAGGGGCCTCTTAGCGTCGTTCCTCAACGGCTTAGCCGAAGTCCTCGAGACCTTCTCCGTCGAAAGGAAGGACCGCGAGGGGTTACCCGACCCTAGGGCCCTCTTGATATCGTTCACGGCCCTGACGGTCGCGGTCTCCTTCTCAAGAGGTGTCTACCCCCCACTCGTTACCTTGGCCACGACGGTCCTCTTGGCGACGGCCCTCGGCGTGAGGCTAAGGAACTTGGCCAAAGCCACAATGGCCATCTCATTATTCGTCTTAGCGGTTACGCTCCCCATGGCTCTCTACCAGACGCTCTTGAACCGATCATCGCCGTCCGACCCCATAGCACTCTTGTGGAGCATCGCCCCTCTCCTCCTGAGGTGCATTGCGGCAACCTCGGTGCTCGTGCTCATGGCTCAGAGCCTAGGGCTCACGGGGCTCATCACGGGGCTGAGGGGGCTGAGGGTCCCTCCGAGGGCCCTCTTCGCGTTAACGCTCTTCTTGAGGTACGTCCCGATAATGCTGAGGGACGCGACGAGGCTCCTCTCCGCTCGCGAGGCACGTATTGTTACGAGCTCGAACGTGAACGAGATAAAGAGTTCATGGTTCATGCTCTCGACGGTCGCTGGTAGCCTGCTGATCAAGGGCTTCGAGAGGGCCTACAGGCTCCAAATGGCCTTGAAGGCTAGGGGGCTGGACCTTGACTTCGTCCCCACGCCCGAGGCCAGGGCGGGCTTACCGGACTTCATCTTCGTGGCGCTCTCGATCGCGCTGGCCTGCTTGCTGGTGTTGATGTGATATGAAGGAACCTGAGGGCGAGTATCTGATAGAAGTCGAGGGCGCCTCCTTCACCTACCCCGACGGCACGCGCGCCCTCAAAGGCGTGAGCGTTAAAGTGAGGCAAGGCAGCGTGGTCGCGATAACCGGCGCGAACGGGTCGGGCAAGAGCACGCTGTTGATGTTGATGGCCGGGCTCCTCGAGCCCCAAGAGGGCACCGTGAGGTTCAGGGGCGTCGACATCAAGAGGCTCGGCCGCGAGCTGAGGCGAGAGGTGGGCGTGGTCTTCCAAGACCCGGACGACCAGCTCTTCGCACCGACGGTCTTCGACGACATAGCGTTCGGCCTGAGGATGCTGAGGCTCTCTGACGAAGAGGTCAGGTCCAGGGTCAACGAGGTCGCTCGCGAGCTGGGGGTAGAGCACCTCTTAGATAAGCCGCCCTTCAGGCTGAGCGGCGGCGAGAAGCGGAAGGTCGCCATAGCGACGGCACTCGTCCTGAGGCCCTCGGCGCTCCTCCTCGACGAGCCCTTTTCGGATCTCTCGCCGCGAGCGTCCCAACAACTGATGAGCATAATAGTCGAGTTCAAGAGGAGCGGTGGCACCGTGGTGTTCACGAGCCACGACGTCGATATGGTCGCCGAGCTCTCAGATTACGTGTACGTGCTCTCGGGCGGGCAAGTCGTGGCACACGGAGAGCCGGAGGACGTGTTGTGCGACGACGAGGTGCTGGCCAAGGCCGAGCTAAGGCCGCCTATGGCAACGATATTGTACAGGGAGCTCATCGGCGGGGGCGGGCGATGTCCTATAAAGATGTCGGAGCTGTTGTCCATACTCAAAAGGGCCTGTAGGGCTTTAGAGGTACGCACCCGATGATCAGGCCATCGGAACCGGTGCCCATGCCCCACCGCTAAAAGGCGACCCTTGGCCGGATTAGTGTGCATGCCCTTTGCATCAAGAGGTCCACATATGGTCGTGAAGCTATAGGGCTTGTTGCGAAGTCTCAGGGCCTCAGCTCTTTGAGCATCGCCTCTAACGAAATGGCCTCAGGGAATTTCAAGAGGTCGGGGTCTTCGGTGACCAGCTTCAGCCCCTCTCTCCTAGCCACGTAGACGTATGAGGCGTCGTAGAAAGTCACGCCGCTCTTCGCGGCTATGTCGAGGACCTCGAGGAGAACGGGCCCGACGCTCAGCTTCTCCAAGCCCTTCAAGACCTCCTCGAACATCCTTGCAACGAGGGCGGGTTGCTTGACGGCCCCTCTTCGATAAGCCCTCCACACGACCCACCTCGTAAACCGTGAGGTCCAGGATCGCAAACCTGTCTCTGTGGAGCAACAAGCCCTCTTTCAATTTCAATATTAGCGGGTATAGGGCAGACGCGTCGAGGAGGTACTTGGCGGCTGGGCCAAGCGGCTTCACCTCTCAAGCCTCGACTCCTTAATGATCCTTGCCCAGTCCTCTTCCCTCAAGCTCATCGACTTCAGCGCTTCCTCTATCAACTTCTTGATCATCTCCATCTTCGCCCTTCTAATCTCCTCCTCCAGCGCCCTCTCGACTACCCTCCCTCAGGCTTATGCCGAGCTTCTCGGCCTCCTCCTTGAGCTCCTTGCGTACCCTCACGGAGAGGACCGTCATAGACAAAGGACCTCGCCGCCTCCGATTACGTCTTCTCGGTGTATAAGCTATTCGTAGACTAGAAGGTACCACGACGCTTCTATAGCTCCTTGAACCATCAACTTGTAACGAGGGGCCTTCGCGAAATCATTAATTATTGACGAGCCTCGGCTTTCAGGGCATAGAAGAAGCACATCTAAAGAGTCCCGGAGAATTCCTTTATCGAGGAGATATTCGGTTCGTTGCTACTCTGAGAAGCGGGCGTCTGAACCACAAGCGGCTCGAGCTTTACCTCCTTCAACGCCTCGCCCTCCTCTCCTCATTGAGAACCTCGCAAGTAGCTGAAGGTGAAGACGTCACAACGCGCAAAGTGCTTGCGATTTAGAGCGTCCTTGACCATTCGTGCTCACGGGCCTTCTTCGACGAGCTCGCTCCTTAACGTCCTCAGCTTCTCTGTCTCGTACAGAACTATACCCTCTCTTAGTGCGCTCACCATTAGCGCATTTCCCCTCTGAAGCATGGCCGAGACCTCTCCGAGCGTGTATGGGTGCGGTTCCACGCGCAGGCGCGTCGAGCTCAGCACTTCCATGACCTCCTCCAACCTCTCGGGGTACGGCTTGTCGAAGGAGCCGATTATCAGGAGGTCGTAGTCGCTCCAGGGCTTGTAATCGCCCCTAGCCCTAGAGCCGAAGAGGACGACGCCGTAGACCTCGTATTTGTTCACGAGCATCTCGATAACTTGTCTAAGCTCTTCGTCGATGCTCACCTTGTTCTCGAAAAAAGCTCAGCTCCCTCTCAGCGAACTTAACGACCTCTTCGACGGCGTTGATGGCTCTGGCAGAGGCTTTTCATCGTAGGCCTCGTGAGGCGTCCCGGAGGGCAGGGCGTTTGGATGCCTCGATATTATGTAGTGTCTATCGAGCTCTCTCGCGAAGCCGAGGAGCCTTTCGTCAGGTTCCCTTCCTACCTTCGCGAAGTACCTCTGCAAGAGCTCTCTCACGCTGTGGCCTCGAGGGATTTCACCGATGTTGTAGAGCAACGATTTGAGGGCCTTCTCGCTCGCTTGATGAGAGTAGAAGGCCGCCGCGTTGTACCTCTTCTCCCTGTGCAGGATCTTAGCCGTGTCTAAGTCCCAGAGAGCCTCGTCGAACCATCGCAGAGCCTCGGTATTCATTACGATCTCCAATTTGATAGCTGCCCCTCCTGCCATTAAATCTTTAACATGTTGTCGTGAACCCTAGCCATGGGAAAACATGGAAAGGGCTGCGTGAGCTGACATCTTCGCCCGCATGGCTCGCTGATCGCGCTTAAGCTCACAGGCCTAGGGCTTCCTTCGACTGGATACTTTTATGCGCCAATGTACCAAGATGATCAGTGAAGTGGTTTATCAAAGAGGGTTACGATAACTCCTTTCGTCGAGCTTTTTCAGGGACACAAAAATGTCCAAAAATGATATATAAATGTGCCCCTATCGGGGTTACGGTGGTTGCCTTGAAAAAGTGGGGTGTGCTACTGGTAGCGGTCATCTGCGTCGCGGTGGTAGCCGCATACCTCGCACTTCAGCCGACGGGGCCTACCCAGCCTGAGCTGGGTAAGTTGCGGATAGGATGCCAGCCTTCGTGGCACCACATCGCCTTCTACGTAATGTTGGACAAGGGGTGGATTCAGAAGGTCCTGGGACTAGAGCCCGAGGTCCATCCATTCGAGTCGGGACCGTCGGAGATGGACGCCATGCTGGCCGGGCAACTGGACATAGCTTACGTCGGCGCAGCGCCGCCGCTCCCGAGAATAGCCAAGGGGCTCAAGGCAAAGATAGTGGCCGTGGCCAACACAGAAGGATCCTCGCTGGTCGTCAAGGGCTTCGACTACACAGGCCCGCAGTCGCTAAAGGGCAAGAGGATAAGCTGCTACCCACCTGGCTCGGTCCAGTACACCGTTCTGGTGAAGTGGCTCAAGGAGAACGGCTTAGAGCCCGGCAAGGACGTGGAGATAGTGGTTCATCAAGGGCCTGGAGATCAACACGCGGCGCTGGTATCCGGAGCCGTGGACGCCGCCATCTTCCCCGACCCACATCCCTCTAAGGCCGTCTTAGAGGAGGGCGCGGAGATAGCTGTAAACACCAGTCAGATGTGGCCTCACCACCCGTGTTGCTTGGTGGTTGCGACCGAGGACCTCATAACTAAGCACAGGGACCTAGTAGTGAAGTTCATAGCTCTCCACATAGTGGCCTCTCAATACGTGATAGATCCTAGTAATAGAGAAGAGGTCGTGCAGATAATCATGAAATACGTACCCGGCATCTCAAGAAAGGTTGCGGAGACGTTCCCGTTCACGACCAACATAAGCCCCGACCCCGCCAATCGACTATGGCTTGAGGGCTTGGATAAGATGTGCGAGGCGCTCTACGAGCTCGGCATGACCAAAGACGCTCAGGGGAACGTCGTGAGGTTGAGGGCGTCCGAGATAGTCGACGCCACTCTCTACGAGGAAGCCTTAAAATTGATCCCTCAGATAAAGGCGGAGCTGGGACTGAGCTAGATGAAGATCAAGGACTTCGCGATAGCCGCGGCGTCCCTCCTGGCTTTTTTCTCTTTATGGGAGGCTTGGTACTGGCTGGTCGTCAAGAACCCCATGTTTTTGGCCCCTCCGTCGAAGGTCTTCAAGACGTTCTTCGACCTCCTCACGGGCAATTACGGCCCCTTCTTCATGCCCCTCGACGTGCTCTACAGCCTTTTCCACTACGCCGTGGGCTTCAGCGTAGCGGTGGCGGTGGGCTTCAGCGTCGGACTGGTGACGGGCTTGTTCAAGCTGGCCGACAGGCTCTCCTACCCGATAATCGAGCTCGTGAGGCCGATCCCGCCAATAGCTTGGATACCCCTAGCCATAATCATGTTGGGCCTCACTCACCAAGCGGCTGGCTTCATAATATTCATAGGCGGCGTCTTCCCAGTACTCCTCAACACGAGGCACGGCGTCGCGTCGATTGAAGTGAAGTACTTGGAGGCGGCCATGACCTTGGGGGCCACGAGGCGCTTGACGTTAATCAGGAGGGTCGTGATACCAGCGGCGTTGCCGTCCATCATGACCGGGATCAGGGTGGGCTCTGGAGTGGCTTGGATGTGCGTCGTCGCGGCGGAGCTCTTCGGCGTCGCTCCCTACGGCCTCGGATACCAGATAGAGATCGCCAAGCTCTACTTCCTCCTCGACGTGATCATAGCTTACATGCTTGCGATAGGGATTCTGGGCTTCGCGCTGGACGTGCTCTACAGGGCGATAGAGGGCAAGGTCTTGGCGTGGAGGGCTGGCCTCGTTGTCTCGTGAGCCCATTTTGAGGGTCAGGGGCCTCAAGAAGGTCTTCGAGGGCTCGCCGCCAGTGGTAGCACTAGATGGCGTGGACCTAGACGTCTTCGAGGGGGAGCTCCTGTGCATCGTGGGCCCGAGCGGCTGTGGCAAGACCACTCTCCTGAGGATACTGGCTGGCCTCGAGGGGGCCACTGAGGGGGAGGCCTTGATGAGGGGGAGGCCCATCGAGGGCCCGGGCCCCGACAGGGTCATGGTCTTCCAGGACTACGTGCTCTTCCCGTGGAGAACCGTGCTGGGCAACGTGCTCTTCGGGCTCGAGCTCAAGGGGGTGCCGAGGCGCAGAGCGGTGGAGGAGGCTATGAAGTACATTAAGCTCGTGGGCCTAGAGGGCTTCGAGAGGGCGTACCCGCACGAGCTCTCGACGGGCATGAGGCAGAGGGCCGCCCTCGCGAGGGCCTTGGCCTGTGACCCCGACGTGCTCTTAATGGACGAGCCCTTGAGCGCTCTCGACGCCCAGACGAGGAGCTACATGCAGGAGGAGCTCGTGAGGATATGGGAGGAGACGAAGAAGACGATAGTCCTCGTGACGCACAGCGTCGAGGAAGCCGTGTACCTCGGCGATAGGATTGCTGTGCTGACCGCTAGGCCTGCCAAGGTCAAGAGCATCGTAGAAGTGAATTTGGAGAGGCCGAGGAACAGGTTCGCTCCCGAGTTCCTAAGCTTACAGATGAAGGTATTGGACATGTTGAGGGAGGAAGTGATTAAAGCCCTCTCAATGTACAAGCCTAGGTCTTCTTAGGTGGGCGTAAATCGATGCAAGCGAAGAAGTTTAAAGTCTTAGAATCGGGTGCTTCGCTCACTTCATCGCTTGACCTATCAACTCTTTCTTAACTCTTGCCTCTAAGTCATCGATGTACTTTTCTACTTTCTCATACCACTTGCGAAATTCCTCCTCGACCTTGTCTTTAGGGTAGTTTCCGTTATAGAAAAAGTCAATGTGAAGTACCCTGATGAACTCGTTGAAATTCTTTTTGAAAGGCTCTGGTAACCCTCCTTTGATAAGGCCCCATCTGCCAACATCGATCGATAAATAGACCATCGACGCTATTCTAGCGGCACGGAAAAGGGCGTCGAAGGCCTCCCTACAAAGCCTGTCTCTGTCGAGGGGGTTAGACGTCTCTAACGCGAGCCTCAAGAGCGGGGCCGCAACCCTCAGCGAGGACTTAGCCTCTTCGAAAGTCGGGTCGCCCAGTTCTCTGGCGTATCTGAGCAACTGCTCACCGCTCCCATACAACACCTCGAAGGCCCCCAAGACCGCTCTCAACAGCTCCTCCTTAGGCCTATCGTCCACGCTGAACACCAACACATCGACATCGACGGGCGAGTCCCCTGAATTGGCAACGTCAAGATATCCCTCGTACTCCTTGACCCTCTTGGTCACCACGAGGAGGTCCACGTCTCTAGAGAGCTCAGGAGCGTAGACCGATGAGCCGAACTGCACGATCTCAACTATGTCTGGGTCGTACTCTATGAGCCTCCTGCACACCTCCTCTAAATATCCTCGAGGTGCTTGTCCCACAGCTTACACCTCGTTAGGCCTTAGGCGCCCCCTCTACTCTAGTCTAGGCAGGCCTTAACAATAACGATTATGGTGGAGTCTTGCGTGGATAAAACCACGCACCGCTTGCGACCTCCCCGCCTTAGAGGCAAGGCCTACAGGTGTGACGTTCACGCGAAGGACGTTTTGAAGTCCTCAGCTCGAGAAGGCCAATTAATTGGTTTAAACTTTGAGACCATTAAATTCGACTGATCGACGATAAACGAATAGCATATCTATGAAACTAAGCAAGGTTGTGCTCGACGATATTAATCCATTAAGTGCGCTAAGACGTACATGCTCATTATGAAGGTGATTAAGCAACCAAACGCTATGTCTACCCAAAAGACCAAGGTAGTCAACCACGTCGCTGCTATGCCTGTGAAGTCGAGGACCCAAGGCGTGATAAGAAAGTACATCACGAGGGCCTGGAGGACTACTCCTGCAAATGGGATAAGCGCTAAGAGCATGGCCAAGTCGTAGAGTATGCCCAAAATGAGCATAGCGAAAACTCCCGCGAGACCGCCGTATACGAAGTACCCTAACGCCGCCCATAGTACTATGAGGCTCCACGTGATACTGATGGTCGTCCTCGCGCCCCTTCTCCTGTTGAACATCCCCATCGCCTCTCATTAATTTACTGAAAATCGAATCAAGGTTTTACCTTTACTTTCTCTCACCCGTCGAATTCCTTTCCTTCCTTCGATGGTGGACGCGTTCTACCTTTCCTCGTGGAGGGAGGCAGCTCTTCGCTTCGCAAAAGTTACTCGCTCGAATTGGCGCAGGGCGGAACCGCCGCACCACGCCGTGGTCGCCGTACGTCCTACAAGTTCTCATACTGCGCCATTTCATGGCGCCTTAAGCGCCATCTTCCAGGGATAAAGTTTAAGGCCGACGCCCCTCAAAATATCAAGGACAAGCTCTTCTGCTTCGTAGCGACGGAGGCCTCCCTAGTGCTCGACGAAAGGGAGTTCGAGCGCTGGTTCGAGGCAGCGAAGAGGGGCTTGGAGTCCGCGAGAGGAGACCTCGACAGGGGGGACTACAACTGGGCGTGCTTCAAAGCGCAACAAGCCGCCGAGCTCGCCGTTAAGGGCTTGCTACACGGGCTGGGCATGCCAGCTTATGGGCACAGCGTATCGAGGCTCCTACGACAGCTCGAGGAAAAAAGCTAGCAGCAAGCGAAGACATTGTACAGGCGGCTAAGGACCTCGACAAGTACTACGTGCCCACGATATCCCAACGCGTGGAGCGAGGGCTCGCCTCACGAGTACTACACCAAAATCGACGCAAGGCAGGCCATCGATCAAGCTCGACAAGTGTTATCGTGGGTCGATGAAGTGTGGAGGCGATTGAGGAGAGGGTGAGGGCTAGAGAAAGGGTCGTGGGCGAGGCCAAGGCGTGGGCCCAGAGGCTCGGCTTCTCAGCCACGGTAATATTGATAGGCTCTTATGCTAGAGGTGACTTCAACCTGTGGAGTGACGTGGATCTGCTCTTGATAGCGGACTTCAAGGGAGGTCCCCTAGAGAGGCTAAAGAGCCTCGACTTCCCAGCGGGGTTTGAGGTCATACCGCTGACGCCCCGCGAGCTCATGAGGCTGGTCGAGAGGGGAGATCCTCTGGCCTTCGAGGCGCTCAACGGCGTGTACTTGAGGGACGACCTCGGGATTAAGGAGTTGCTGGAGAAAAAGCTCGCGCACACGTCAACTTAGTGCCACGCATCTCACTATCGTTTCAGCTCTCGCCCACCTTGAGACTCGCCCTTCGCGGAGAGCTCGAGCAAAGAAAAGCGAAAAGGGGTCCAAAGGTATGCCGAAACCTCGACGCGGAGCTGGGCTCGCAGAGCTCACTTCAACAGCCTCACCTTGTTGTCCCTTCCCATGCGCTCCACGGCCACGTAGCCGAGCCTCTCCAGTCTCCTGACGTGCCTCCACAGCGTGGCCTTCGGGATCTGGAGCTCTCTGTAGAGGACACTCTGGACGACCTCGCCCCCGTGCTCCTTAATCCTCTCGAGTATCTCTTTGTCGACCTCGTCCAAGTACTCAGCTAAAGGAGGGCTACCGCGCTTCCTCCTCGCCAGCTTATACGCCAAGGCCCCTGCGACTACAACGACTAGGGCCACAATCACGTACGGCAAGAAGCTACTTAGCGGCGTGGTAGGGGTTACGGGCGCTTGGCCTGGAGTTGCCGGCGCTTGAGCTTGTGGTCGAGCCCGTTCGCCCACTACGAAGCTTATGGAGCAGGGGCCCTTGAAGACTATGTGGAGCCTTCCGTCATTGTCCAAGTAGGCCCTCACAAGGCCCTCGGGAAGCGACGTTAGTATGACGTTGGGTGGTACGATGAGAGTGGCTTCTTTGGCGGAGCCGTACCAGAAGCGCAACTCTCCGCCTTCAAGGGTCGCATTGGCTATGTAGTTTATTGTCACGTAACCTGAGCGATCTGAGACGATCACGACGCTGTTATTCTGGTATATCGCAGGAATCGTTTTACCATCTACTGAGACGGTCATCGTCATGGGGATGGGCTCTACGGGACACTCAAACCAGTGTATGCCTGGCTCAATTGGAGCGGTCACGTTCACTTCGACTACGCCTTGCGGGTCTATGGTTATTAAGGTGACCGATCCTCCTTCGGCGTTGACGACAAGCGGAGAAACGAGGGCTACCAAAAATGTCATTGTTATCAACGCGAACAAAGAGGGCGTCCTTGACATCATGTTCTGACCTCCAATTCTGTAGAGGAAATCAAGAAAGTGCAAGTGTAGCTGGTAAAAAAATTGACTGTTTTTAGATGAGGCTCGTTAAGCTCTCATCAAGTTCTCGGCGTTGTTTAAGGACTTCGCGAGCTCTGACACGTTATTCTCGAGCTCTGGTAATTCCCTCGTAACAGACTCCACGTCACCTGTTCTCAACCTATTCTTGATCTCCCCGAGCTTCTTCAGCGTAGCGTCCAGACGATCGCTCACAGCGTTGAGCAACCTCTGAACCTCCTCGAGCCCCCTCTGCGCTCTTCCCTTAGCTTTCTCTAGCCTCTCCTTGAGTTCCCCTAGCTTGTTCTTCGCCTCCGATAACCGCGACTCAAGGCTCGTCAACAGCCCTTCAACCCTCTCGCGAGCTTTCTCCCTGAACTCTTTCGCTAAGTCCTCGACGCTCTGCGTCACCTCTCTGACTTTCGCTCTTATTGATGCTAAGTCGTCGAGTGCTTGGCTAAGGTCCTTCGAGCTCTTGGCGCTCCTCAGCCTTTCGAGCAGAGCCAGCAACTCGTCCTTCAAGCTCCCTATTTTCTTCACTAAGTCTGTCGCGTTGACCTTCTTAGCCAGGTCTTGGAGCTTGTCGAGCCTGTCCATAAGCTCGTCGACTTCCTCCTCGACCTTTGATATTAGTTTGTCGAGAGTTTTGTTGAGCGAGCTCTTGATGGTCTCTATGGGCAACTTTATGGGCGATGGCCCGAGCCTCGGGAGCTCTTCTATTAGCCCGCCTATGACTTCCTTGGCTGTCTTGACGTGCTCTAAGGCCATCTTGACCGCTTGCAGGGCGACTGGCGAGGCGTTGACAGCCTCGAGCCTCTCAAGCGTCGCGTTGAGGGCTTCTACGGCCTTGTCGAGGGCCTTGTAGGACCTCTCGAGCCCACGGACCTCGCCAGTCTTAAGGGCCTCGGCCGTCTGGTTCCCCAAGCGCTCCCTCAGTGCGTTGGCGAACTCCTTGCACTGCCCCTCTAGGAACCTTTTCTGCAACTCCTTTAAGGCTCTGAACACGTCCCTCATGTCCTTGCTCTTGGTCATGTTGGCTAAGGCCTGTCTCACCTCCTCCTCGCTCACGTTGTAG
>Ga0080004_1111908_pt1 | contig 47695 bp, 54 predicted proteins | sample WasSprMetagenome_FD_69207 | JGI IMG/M metagenome (GOLD analysis project Ga0080004, IMG submission 69207) | Sulfidic aquatic microbial communities from Washburn Spring, Yellowstone National Park, USA - WS (SPADES assembly) (version 2) | ecosystem: Environmental > Aquatic > Thermal springs > Hot...
CCCTCCCTTCTCGGCCCGGAGCCTTATTCCAGCCCTTGGACATCCGAGCCACATCCGAGCGACACGCTCAACACGAAATCATCCTAAGCCACATTTAAGCCTATCGACAATCCATCCCACGATTAAAAACCGTAGGCTTTCTTGTCGATTTCTTGGTAATTCCGCCTGATCCTCCAATCCTTACCTATTTAAAACAGCATCCCGGGTGAGGGACAAAGGACTATTATCTTTATGAGTGCTTAAAAATCCTTAACGAGTTAGCTGCCGCCTCTATTATTAGAGGAAACTTTGACCGCCTATGCGGGACTCATGCGGCCATGCTTATTCGCCGTATAGTATTTTAAGGATTGGTCTTAGATATGGTGAGATTGTTGTTAGAGCTTCTCTTGAAAGTAATGCCGTGGCTAAGTCTGCTAGGTCTTTCTTAGAGATTATTCTAAGTCGGGCATAAATGAAGTAAGATGAGGCTAGGATTAGTGTTATTCCTAGTAGTGGTGGCAGCTTTAGAAATAGGGTTAGCAAGTAGAGGGCTAGGGGGATTGATAGCGATTTTGCGGCCTCTTTAAGGTTTAGATGATAGCCTGTTTTTCTGGCCAGTGGAATTATTGCTAATAGGCTGAAGAGAGATCCGAGAGAGAAGGATATGGCTGTTCCAGTCTCAGCGAACTTTCCGATTAGGAATAGATAAAGAATTATTCTGGGCAGGTTTCCCGCCAAGCCTATGAGAATGACTTCACGGTATTTTCCTAAAGCGTAAGCGTAGTAAGTATAGCCGTTTACCAATGGTGCTAGGAGAAATCCGGATGCCAGGATCATTATCGAGGTTGAAGCGGAGAGATAGGCTTCTCCAAGAAGAGATGGGATGAAGGCTGGGTATGCGATTAGCATGAAGGCGAGAGGATACATGATTGCTGAGGATATTCTAACTGCTCCACTCATTGCTCTCTTTCTACCATCCTCCATCCCGCTTAGGACGGGGAACATCAGGCTTACTATGTTCATTGGAAATGCCAGGAGACCGCTCGTGATCGCGTATCCTATGAAGTATGTGCCGGCCTCATAGCTTCCAACAAACCCGCTCAGCCCCAAGATCCCCAGCCATTGCCCCATTAATGCGAGTGTTGAAGGAATCCAAGTTGCCAGCCCAGCCTTAATTGTTTCTTTGACTGCGTGACCAGCTACGGAGAATTTTGCTCCTAGCCTTTGGATCTGACGCCTGGCCAGCAGTAGTAGCACTAGAGAATTCCCCGTAGCGGCTACGGCGTAGCCGAGCATCACTCCGAGGAAACCTAGGCCTAAATAGACTAGTGGGACTCCGATGAGTATTCTGCTTAGGCCGGTGATAAACTGCGCCATCGCAACACCCTCCGTCTCGAGGGTTGAGCTAAAGAGCGCAGCTAATATTAGGGGCCAGCCATTCATGCCAACAAACATCAAAAATGAGACGAAGAATGTTGACTCCGCGTCGAGGGGAACCACTCTTGCGAGTCCTAAGCCGAGAAAAAGAAACCCAGATACTAAGTTTAATCCAAGAACGAAGATGAGTGGAGAGTATAGGTATCTTCCCAGCATTATCGGGTCTCTGCGGCCACTCTCTCCCCAAGAACCTCATGACGCCTGTAGGTATTCCTAGGGATAGTGTTGAGAGGAGGAGGCTCTCTATCGCTAGAACGGTTGCGGCCTTCCCGACGATTGCGGGAGACACAACGGGGGAGATGAGGAGCCAGTAAATGAATCCGAAAAAGTTTGCTAAGATCGAGCCTAGGCTGAGCCAAATACTCCCACGCAGAACCCTACCTAGGCCCAATCCACTCCCACTAATGCACAAATCATTTCGTTAAATGCTTTTATCCTTTAGGCCTCATTGTTATACGCCCCTTCACATAAGTCGCAGAATACGTTGCGAAATCCTCTTTTTTCTAATAACTTTATTCACTCACCGTCATCCGAATATTTACTGAGCTCGCACGAAACAGCACTCGACGGCTTTATCATCTTTGTGAAAGCCCCAATTTTAGAACTCAAAGAATCTAGCCCTAACAACCTCCATATGGAAAGAGATTGCAATCACTAGCCAGCTTAACTAGTCATTTTCCTCATAGTCTTAATAATTAAAGTTACCTATTCAAAGTACCAGTTAGGAGTAAATCGTTTAGTAATATTCTTTACGTCGCCTACTTCCTTTCTCACAGCATTATTCTTTAACTCCTCAAGTCTTTTCTCATTGCTTTCCAATATAAACTTCCACAAATTGTTAGGGTCTATGGTGTTAAGTAGCCTAGTGTTAGGTATTAGGCAGTGGCCACCGATGTAATCTGGATAAAGTATGGGTCTGTCGCCAAGCACTTCATGAACTTCAGCTATGAATTCACTTATTTCATTAAGCATTGCATTAAATCTTCTTGACACTCTGTGAATCTCTTGCCATGTAGTTATCATCACAGCTCTGTAAACAGTCTCGAAAAGCTTAGCTATTTCTAGGGTTTCAGGATTACTAGCTACTTTCACCTTGAATCCGGCCTTAACTAAATGATCAACGAATAGTGATAATGAATCAGACGGGTGCGACGAAATCCACTTAGGCCAAAACATTAGATGTCTTTTGAGGTTAGGATGTTTGCCTCTCACAGGAGAATATGCTGTAGGAATTCCCGTTTTCTCATGGATGGTCTTGGATGTCCCTGGAATTACGGTTGAGTTTATTACTATGGCTTTAGGGCTTAATGCATTAATGTATCTAAGCGATGTGTTAACAAATCCCTCTGAATAAGGATATGCTATATGGAGGAAATCAGGGTTCTTAGGTAGTTCTTCAAACTTGTAAGGTGATACGTCTTTTCTTACATCATATCCATATACTTTGAACGAGTCATTGGACTTAAAGATCTCGTATAATGGATTACCAACTTCACCTAAACCTATCACAATAACTGTCTCCATAAGTAATCACTCTATTATATGTCGTTCATTATTTAGTTTTAACTAAAATTTATACGTTTAATAACTTTGGTAGTGTCCGGATAAGGTGTTATGTTTAGGAGACGGCTGGTGTGTCTTGTTTGTATGGATATTGCTGGCCTTGGCTAGCTCGAAGCCCCTGGAGGGCGAATTTTGATGCTAGGGGTGTGAGCCTCGGAGATGTGGTGAAGTTTATTGACACGGTCAAGAAGAGTAGGGTGGGTTTGGGAGAGCTCCCACGGACGTATAAGGCCTTATCGTATAAGTCCGAGCTAGAGGGGGTTGGGCTGACGCTCGAGGGGTTAAAGGAAGTTTACGTAGCGTCTAAGAACTATGGAGATTGTATGAGGTTCTGAAGGGCATAAATACGCATGGCTCGCTGAAGGCGATAGAGGAAGAAATTGAGAAGCTAGCGGTTAAGAAGAGCAAGCTTGAGGTGATGGTAAAAGAGTTAAGCAATCAGGTCCAAGAACGCAGGGCGCTGATAGAGGGACTGGGAAAAAAGGCTAAGGAATTGTTTGAGTCGTCCGTAGAAGAAGTTCGCAAGACTATAGATCTCTAAAGGCAGAAGTTTTCTGAGTCTTTCGATGCCATCTCAAGTAAGTGTGAAGAGTATGCTAAAAAGTTCGGAGAACTGAAGGCGGACTACGGGGAACTTGAGGAGGGACTTTGCCTTACTAGAGTTGCGCGGTCCTTGATAAAGTACCCATCAGAGTATGAAAAACTGCCTATATACTATGACATACTTATGCTAGGAGCTATCATGAATCATTGCATGGTTAAGGGAGTGAATCCTAAGGTTGGGGCTGGAGATTTGATATACAGCAAGTATGATATCCACTCAACTAAGGGGGTCGAATTACTAGATCTCCTCGAGTGAACCATGAGGGGTCTTAAGGAGAGTTTAGCTCAGGGTGGAAAGGCATGAGTCTCGAGAGATTGAGCAGTAAATTAAGGAGCTCGAGGATGCCGTAAGCCATCTTTCATCTAGAGTAAAAGAGCTTGAAGAGCTTAAGGTATTAGTTGAGGACAAGACCTTGAAAGAGGCTGAGGAGGACTTCCTAAAGGCCAAGGAGGATGAGATTAATAAACGGGCCCAAGAGCTTTTTGAAAAATGGAAGTCAGATTGGGAAAAGGAAAAGTCCACGTTCTATTACATCCTCGGAAGATTCGAGACAAAAACATGTGCTCAAGTGGCTTAGCGAGTTCAGCCCAGCCTCATCCTACGGCGACTCATAGAGCCAGAGTTGCCTGAATCTTTCAAGAAGCTTTAAAGACACGAAGACAGCCGGGACGATCAAAATTAAGAGAAATATGACTGAGTGCGTGAACGACCTATGCAGATGCAGCAATACGTCTAGATCTGGCAAGATGGCTACAATGCCAACGATCAGCGCCCTCCTCAAACCTAGGATAGGCGCGCTCAACGCAAATGGTATCGAGAAGTGAAGTAACAGCTCAGGCAACTATGACCGAGGCCCAAGCCCCAGATTATGTGCTTGACCTGAAGGAAGGCGCTGGATACCTATCCGCATCTTCGAGCCATCGCGTCTATGGTTGTATTTATTGATTAGTGATTTTTCGCTCCTCAGCTCGTTTTAGATCGTTGTTGAGGGCCTAGGCATGGACTTCGGCCAGCTCTGAATCATCGCTCCCCAATACATCGCGAAGCCCTCATCCCTCCTCCAACTCACGGCCTCCCTATTGCCCCACCGATAAGCCGTCATGCTCGCACTCCAGGCCATCCTCAACCCCATTCTTATTAGCCTGACCCCCGGTCTGAGCGCCTCGCCGACGATTCTCAACGACTTAACTATTGCAGATAGAAGCACCCTACTCACAAACTTTACGGGAGCCCTGACTACGGCCTTCAGGAAAGCCATCGTAAGGCGTGGAATCCTCCTAACAGCGTCAGGACGCCTCCTAAGCTTCTTAAGGGCGTCAAGCACCATTCTCCTGACCAACATGCCATCCGAGCGTGGGTGCCCTGTCTCTCGCGGCTTATAGGAAGCTGCCGGCGGCCAACCACCACACGAGCTTGCATCTATATCTGAGCCTTTTGAAAACATCAGAAAATTTATGACCGGCACAAGCGTCTCGACAACGTATGAACTCCTTATCAATCCTCCCCCTCTAGTGTAACTCAAGGCGGCACGAATTAATGCCCTCGCAAGTCGCGGAAGAAGGTACCACCGGCCACTTGCACGGCCGAGATTTACAGCCTTTAAGACATCACCATGACTTAGGGGCATTGCGTATTTATATTAATTCCGGCATATTTAAATTTGTTGTTCTCGCTAGCGTTAGTGTCCGGGATAAGCATTTTTACCCACCCCCCTCCTCGCGGTCTGTCTGTTAGTATAATTATTGTGAATTAGGATAATAATATTGTGAATATGTTTAGGAATAGTTTAAGTTCATGATTCCTCGTACGTGGTCTCTTGCACTCATCTTATGGTGGAATATCTCCGTCTTCTCCTTTAGGTATCTGAAGAAATTCTCGACCTTGTTACTCATACCGAGCCTCCCATTCTCTGATCAACTACTTAGAGAGGTCGAGTATATGCATAACCAGTTAGTGGGGGAAATGTTGACTATATCGGTGTCTGGGGGCCCAGAGAGTTGGGGGTAAAGAATTTATGGGTTTGAGGGGTAGGTTGGAGGTTGGATGAGTGGTGTTAGGCGGTTTGTTGTTCATGAGCATTTTGCCCTAAGGGCTGGGCTTCATTATGATCTTAGGTTGGAGTGGGGTGGTTTTTTGAGGGACTGGGCCTTCAGGAAGGCGCCGCCTCTAGAGTGTGGGGTGAAGAGGTTTGGGGTGGCTCAGCCTGACCACGAATTATACTGGCTTGACTACGAGGGAGAGATTAGGAGTGGCTATGGTGCTGGAGTGATGAGGATCTGGGATAGGGGGACCTACCAGCTACTCAGAAGTGAAGAGACCATCATTAAACTGTACTTTCAGGGAGCAAGACTGCTCGGAAAGTACGTTTTAACCAAGTTTAAGAATGGATGGCTACTCTTCAAGACAAAATCATAACACTTCGTTTGATGACTGCCACGCATATCCACTCAAACATTTTTCCGCAGCTGACCTACTTCTAAACGAGCCCTTTAAGATTCGCGAATAAAGTGGTCCTCTTACCTCGAGGTAAGAGGACGGGCAAGTTCGTCGAGTGCCCAAACTCGTATAAGTGAGTGTTGAGCCGCGAGTTCCTTAAACTCAAATCCCTAGGAGTAACGTTGTAAAGTCCTTGAGAAGTTTCTAGATTAAGATTACATTTCTTCCATGTTGTTTGGCGATCTCGGCTTGCTTGACGTCTGACGTCACAAGCTTGTTGGAGCTGACTATGTAGAGGGAGTCGTAGATCGTTAGGTTGGTCGCCATCGCGGTCTCGAATGCCTGCTCTAAGAATTTCTTGAAGTCGATGATTATGAGCGTCTCTGAAAGTTCCTTGAGCTCCTCAAATCTTTCCCGTGCCTCCTGCGCGGAGAGCATTTCTCTCTTATAATACTTCAGGATTACGTTTGCCACCTCCAGTATGGCTAGGTCGAGTGTCTCGCCATCGGCTTCTACTTCCTTGGCTGCTTCGACGTAGTTTTCCTCGCGCATTATCAGCTTCGCTATAACTGATGTGTCAATCACCTTCTCTGTCCTCCCTTATGGCCGCTACAACAGAACCTCTTGGAAGAATTTCTCGAGGCTTCTTCTCCAGTATCTTACGTATGATGCCTGATCTCTCAGCTTTTCTGATTCTCTCCTCGACGAAGGTCCTCAGCTCTGCAGGCCAGTCGATGACGTCCTTTAGCTTCTCGTACTTCTCCTTTACCTCTTTGGGGACCTTAAAGCTTATGACTCCACTCATCAGTATTCTAATTAGTAAACCAAGATATAAACTAATTGGTTTACCGAGTGTAGCCGTAGATAGCAGTTCCTAAACAGATAGACTTGAATAGACCTGACCTCTTCCCCGTCCTAAAGAGCGAGGGTTCCCGCTAAAGCAGGGAGGTTTGATATTACATCCCTCTTCTTGAGAGGTTAATCCTGGCTGGGTCTCCAGCCCGTTACCCTATCCCAATTGGGACTCAGGGTTATGAGTATGTTATATGCTCCCACCAAGTCCGCATTGAAGTCTTTGTCTAGCTTTGTGCACTTGAACAATCCACGTGTAATCCTTCACCCTGAACGGTTGAAGAGGGCACATCCATATAGTTTTTTCTTTTTATGTCTATTAAGGAGGAGGGAGGAAGATTCGGGAGATTGAGGTGGGCGAGCGTTGAGGTACTATGCTGATGTTCATAGAGAGACATGGAACGGAGAGGGCTTCAGGATAACATACACTACTGACGGTGTCTCCTTCAAGCATGTTGATGGCTAGAAAACTACATCAAGAGAACCACTAGAAGACCTACCCCTCCCCCCAACCATTTCCCAAACATCTCCACACTTATCAACTAACCAAAAATCCGGGCCCGGAGGGATTTGAACCCTCGACCTACCGGTTAAGAGCCGGCCGCTCTACCTGCCTGAGCTACGGGCCCTACGATCACAGAATTTTCCCGTAGAATTTAAACTCTTATTTCACTTTTTCCACAACGACTTCCTACACTTATTTATGTACTTATGAGCTTGGGCAAGCCGGTTGAAGGGCTTTTAAGAGTATTGATTGGGTTATATATGTGAAAACATCAAAGTTTTATTCTCATCACAGCGTCAATAATGGCATTTAATTTTTATGCTGTTGCTTCGCTTATGCTAGTTTTGTTGGCGATTCTAAATAACTTACTCTCATAAGCTGTTTAATCATGAGGGAATAATCTTTCTTTCACAGATAAAAAATGTTAAACATTAAATAACACTACTATTAACTTGTTACACCAAGAAAATTATGCCAGTCAAGATAATGGACACGTCAGACTTTAAACGGCTTTCAATTGAAGAAGCACTCAAAATTTTAGAGACAACTACACTCGGTCTCACAGAGTCTGAGGCAAAAAATCGAATGGAAAAGTTCGGATACAACGAGATAGCAGAAGAGAAGAAAAATCCTTTGGTTGAGTTTTTCTCGCGTTATTGGGGTCCAATGCCTTGGTTGTTGGAGCTAGCAATTGTGCTCTCATGCGTGCTGGGGCGTTATGTTGAGGCTGCCATAATTTTTGTTTTGCTCACAATAAATGTCGTTATAGGCTTTATACATTCACGTCGATCACGAAGAGTACTTGAATTTTTGAAAAAGCGACTTGCCGTAAAAGCGAAAGTTATGCGTGAAGGAAAATGGAAAGTAATAGATGCCAAAGAAATTGTTCCAGGAGACATTATACTTGTGGGTATAGGCGATTTGGTCCCTGCAGACGCCAAGATCATTAGTGGAGAGCTCTCCGTCGATCAGTCAGCCTTAACAGGAGAATCTTTACCAGTAAATTTGCGCCCCTCAGATATTATTTACTCAAGCTCGATCGTTGTGCAAGGAGAAGCTAAGTGTGTCGTGGTTAACATCGGGGCGAACACGTATTTCGGAAGAACTGCTGAGCTGGTTAAGGTGGCTAAACCAAAATCCCATCAAGAAGAAATAATAATGGCTATAACCAAATATATGCTGTATTTCGGCTTAGTAGCGCTAATATTAACTTCGGCATATGCGTTGCTGTTGAATTTGGGATTTTTGTCAATCTTGACGTTTGCTGTTATTTTTCTCATGGGTGCCATCCCAGTTGCGTTGCCAGCAGTGCTCACTATAGTGCAGGCTGTTGGCGCCATGGAACTTGCAAAAGAGGGCGTTCTTGTGACGAGGCTAGACTCAATCGAAGATGCAGCTTCCATAGACATACTTTGCCTAGATAAGACAGGCACAATAACTCAAAATAAGTTATCAGTCGTCGAAGTAATCCCTCTTTCTGGGTATACAAAAGAAGACGTAGTACTGACAGCTGCTCTTGCCTCTGAAGAGGAAAGCAAAGACATTATAGATATGGTCATCATTAATTATGCAAAATCTTTAGGGATCGATCTAATAAATTCATATAAGAGAGTCTCGTTTACACCTTTTAATCCTTCTATAAAAAGATCAGAATCTATTATTGAACGTGACGGAGTATACTTCAAGGCTATTAAAGGCGCACCGCAAGTTATTATAAGTTTATGTAAAAATGCCGGCATCGATTGTCAAGAAGTAAACGCGGTATTGGATGAGTTATCCCAGAAAGGGTATAGAACTTTGGCTATTGCCAAATCCGAAAACAACAATTTTGACAATTTCAAGCTTGTTGGATTTTTGGCTTTAGCTGACCCCATACGACCAGACTCAAAAGCCATGATTGAGGAGATTAAAAAGCTTGGAATAAAGCCTATGATGCTTACAGGCGATAACGTTAGCATCGCTAAAGAAATAGGTCGTCAAGTATCTATTGGCGAAAGAATTGTTTCCATTGCGGAACTTAAAAAATTAAACGAAATAGATAAAGCAAAAGCAGTTGAAACGTACGATGGTTTTGCCGAAGTATATCCAGAAGACAAATACGAAATTGTGAAGCTTTTACAATCTAATGGACACATGGTGGGAATGACCGGCGATGGTGTTAATGATGCACCGGCCCTCAAACAAGCAGAGATGGGAATCGCCGTGAGCAATTCGACCGATGTTGCGAAAGCTTCTGCTAGCGTGGTTTTAACTGAAGAGGGTGTTAAAGTGATAGTTAACGCAATAAAAATTAGTAGACAAATATATCAGCGGATGCTGACATGGGTTATAAACAAAGTCACTAAAACAATACAGTTCATCGGTTTATTAGTCATAGGCTTTTTCTGGTTGCACGAGGTCATCCTTAGCCTTTTAGGCATGACATTGCTTATCTTTGCAAACGATTTTGTAACAATGTCGTTGGCCACAGACAACGTGAAGCATACAAGCAATCCGAACAAGTGGAACGTTAAGACCATTACGTTGGCGTCTCTTGTTATAGGCTCTTTAATGGTCATCGGAAGCATGCTAGCGCTTATAATGGGAAAGATTTATTTTCATTTAGAAGAGGAAAGACTACAGACGTTTACAATGTTAACATTTGTCTTCTACAGCCTATTCAGAGTATACATTGTAAGAGAAAGAAGGCATTTCTGGGCTTCAAAACCCGGTAAAGAACTCATAATCTCCATCATCGCTACCCTATTTGGGTTTACATTATTAGGCATCTACGGAATAATCATTCCATCACTCTCACCATACCAAGTTCTCTTTGTCCTAGGCTTTTCAGCCCTGTTCACGATCGGGATTGTAGAGCCCTTCAAATATTGGGTTTTCAAAAAATTCCATCTTTAAAGAATAGGGCTTGCACCATGATGACATATAATTGTCAAATTGCTTAGTCATTTACAGAAATTTTGTGACACTGCCTCAATAGTCTTATTGATTATTAACATCGCTATGATTAGAAGATGAACATTAACGCTGTTACATGCGAGATTCTTATCGCCTAAGGCTCTGAAAAATGTAGATGAGTATAACGCAACAATATTAGGACACTAAAAAATTCTTACGACAATACGGACGATGACAATTAGGGCATTATATTTTCTATCTCGGAATGGCTTAGCGTGGAATTATTGTGGAATATGCTCAAAATACTGAGGCTCGCCAAGGGCGAGATTACAATGGAGGAGTATCTCGAGCTAAAGAAACTATTGGAGGAATCTAGATAGTTTTAGAGAGGCTTCCGTAGCGAGTATCCTGAAAGTTTTTCCAGAACCTTTTTTATAAATTCGTTTACTCTCCTATCCGATACGCCCCTCGACCTCAGCTCCTCCTTTATGATTGACTCCACGACGCGGTAGCTCTTGTACTGCTCGTTAAGCGTTCTCCACTTAATGTCTTTCAGCGCCTCGCCTATCTCAGGGTCGTATGGTAGTTCGCCCCTAATCATCATAAAGGCGATTATTGGGTATCCTACATAGTTCCTAAAAGTAGTCCCATTATCATCGCTGGAGACCACTCCTGACTTGAGGTCGGTAAAAACTTTGTAGACCCTCTCTCCCTCCGATGCCTGAACCTCTGCCTCGTTCTCAGAGACTATCTTCACTCTTCCACCCGCTACTGCGCCAGCTGCCTCCAGGACCTTGATTCTGGGCGGTAATGAGAGCTCAGTATACATTCCCCGACAAATTACTTGGAATTACTTAGATATAACATTGCGGACAAAACTACTCGATGATTAATAACTCGAGGGGAGAAGTAAAACGAATGGGGAATATCTGTCCTAAGCCACGAGAGACGTAGAGCTTTCCTCCGCCACTGAGCTCGTAGAGTCCGCGGGTATACATCGAGTTTGAATATAGTGTTAGTCCACCTATGACGACTCCACCATGAGTATGCCCAGACAGCACCAGGCATTCACCATATATTGATGAGGCGGCGTTTGGGTCGTGTGATAATACAATACCTCCAGACACTTTTAACGATGAATATTTCCTATCATCTCTCCAATCCACGCCGTATACTCTCCCGAAAGGCGTAGATATAGAGGAGTCGATTAGAACGGTAAAGCCGTGCTTGCTAAGCAGCGAGGCGACCTCTGACGCTCGGCCAGACCAGTATTCATGGTTCCCCAAGACCGCAATCTTCCAACCAGAGTCCAGGCTCGATAGGAATGTCGATAGCACATCAAGACTAGGTGTATACTCATCTACCAAGTCGCCGCCGAGAAGTATGGCGTCGGGCTCCTCCTCAGCAATAGTCTCTAAAATCTCTTCATGAATCTTTTCAAATCTGTGAAGATGCGTGTCAACGATGAAAACAGCCTTCCCACCAATACCAATCTTCAGCCTAGTAACCTGGAATCTCTGAGTATTCAGATATCCCTCTACGCCAGAGACGCCCACAACTGTCAGAAGAGCCGCTGAAACTCCTAGAAAACTCCTCCTATTCATCAGCCTCGTCACTAATTATCAATTTTTAACAAATGCTCATCCTAATAAAATAGTTATTCTATTATTCTTGCATGAGGGTATCGTTTATCCGATTGATCTGGATAGTTATCTGTTCGTCCTTGACCTTGATGAGCGTGGGATGGGGTGTAGAGTATGACTGGCCTGATTTTGTACACGTGGACTATGGTTTTCCAGCAAAGTGGGCGACCCACACGCTGATAACATTCACAGGCCCAGCAGACCAATGGACAGTCAATCCAGCAATGCTGCTGATAGACATTGCATTATGGCAAACAATACTCATAGTTGGAATAATTATTCTCGAGATGAAATACTTCAGGAATAAAGGTTAACCGTCTAGTTGGAGCCAGCTCGTTGAGTGGTGCTCAGATAAGATTTATTCAGTTGAGTTTGAGATGCATCACAAACGAATGCTCAGTTTTTAGCCGCGTTTGGCAATGTTTTTAAAATTGGCTCAGCACGCCGTCTGCTATTTGTCGGATGAGGCTGGGCGATGCTCCTGTGCCGATTACTATGTGGTTGGTGCCCACAGAGCGGTATTGCTCGATGACATTGATAAGGTCTTTGACGTCTCTACATATAGCGAAGTATTCCGAGATGAGCGAGTCATCTACCGTTGTCGCTAGCATCTCAACCCTTCGGGGGTCAGGCTCGTCGAATGCTCCTCTGGCTAAATACCCAGCAGGACCAGACTTTAGTTTTCGGATAGCCTCCTCCGGCTCACCTATGACGATGTTTAGTAAGACCATCTTCTCGGCAAGTCTGGGGTCTCGTCCAGAGGCTCTATAGCCCTCCTCAAACCTGGGATAGATGATGTCTCGGCATCTCGATGGCGGAGCAATTGTGATTAGATGGTCGCCATACATGCCGGCATAATACGCGGCTTTTTCACCTATAGCCGAGAAGTAGATCGGTATCGCCGTCTTAGGTTTTGTATAAAGCATGACGTTCCTCAACTTGAAGTACTTCCCCTCAAACGAGAAATACTCGTCAGAGGTCCTTAGCCTCCTCATTAGATGTATTGCTTCAACGAGTCTCTCAATTCTCTCACGCCAAGAGGGCCACTCTTCATCCTTCTCCTCAAAAAACCTGGCCTCGTTCACTGCTTCGCCTGACCCCACTCCTAGAAGAAATCTGCCTGGATAGAGATTATCGAGAGTCGCAGCCGCCTGAGCAATAATTGCGGGATGGAAGCGACCCCCTATCGGAGAAGTAACGTCTGGCCCCACAGTTATTCCGCTAGTCAATTCAAGAGCCACACTCATGAGCGACCAAATAAAGGCCGATTTTCCACCGGTATGAAACCAAGGCATAAAGTGGTCACCAAACCAGAATGAGTCAAAACCAAGCTTATCAGCTAAGACAGCACACTCTATGAACAGCCGCGGCTCAGCCTCATTCTCACCCACATCTATACCAATCTTAATCGATCTCATATCTTAATCATTATTCAGCTTTTTCATTTAAAAATTTTTAACCATCCCGTAGTAGTAGCAGACCCGCATCTTATTTGACCTGTGATTATTAACGACTTGAGAACAACTGATGCTTTTACAATAAAGAGCCTAAAGCGAAACAATTACATGCTCAATTTAGCATATCTGAAAATGTATATCCACTAATTCTATATTTTTTCATTTAAGAATAGAATTACTAGTATATCGGAGTGAGTATTGGTTGGAGTTGCTTGATCTTTTTTATGCTTCTTATTTTCTCTGCTAATTCTCTGATTCTTGATGCTGCTCCTTTTACGGCTATTATCAATAGGCAGTCATTCATAGTTAAATGCAGGTGTAGGGCTGATGGAATGATGTCCATGTAGTCATGCTGAACATCTGTCAGTTCTTCTTCGAGACCCTTGACATCGTGGGAATAGTGAACTAGTATGACTCCCGCTACATTTTCTTGACCACTAAGTCTCCAAGTATTTGCTGTTATGAAGGCCCGAATCGCCTCTTGCAGTCCCTGAGACCTAGAAGAGATGCCCATCTCTCTTAATACTCTGTCAAAGCTCTCTAAAAGCTCCGACGGAAAAGAAACTCCAGTCTTAATAGTTTTTCTCGATCTTGAACCCATATCTACTTTCATAGACTGGTAATGTTATTGTCTATGATATATTTTACGGAATAGTTTCTTGACAATGCGGTGTTAGTAAAAAGGTAAAACTGTTGTAGAAAGAAACACCAAATAAGTTATTTTCTTTTATGGATAACTTGCTTCGGATCCTTTACCAATAACGCTATTTCCCATATTATCAGCGCTGTGATCAGCATGGCGAAGCCTAGCACGGTCGATTCTACCGTCATTTCTATGAACTCTCCGCCCTCAGCAAGATATCCAACTACGTGGTCTACAAAGACCATTACTGAGGCTCCCCATAAGATCAGACTCAGGAATTTCAGCATGTACTTATCATTTTCTGCCTTAGAATACCATAATGCTGTTGAAATCGTTGCGGAGAAAAGCAGCACTATTAGCCACATACGCGGTCAATAAGGTTTATTAGTAACAACTATTTTAATGTTACGGTGTTACTGGAGGTAGACTAAGATGGCCTGCTTCATCACACCTATGATCATAGCAATAATAACGACGCTGATGCAGAAGACACTCGGCAAAAAAACTGAAAAACTAAAGCTAAGCATCTTGAATGCGCTTCTCTGGGGTGGTGTAGCACTACTAGCGGTAGAACATGTCTGGCACGGAGAAGTAGTGCCCTGGCCGCCCTTCTTATCCGCAATGACAAACCCAGCAGACATACCCGTAATGCTTCACGAAATGACAATAGTCGGAGGATTAATGACCACATCCATATTCACGATATGGGGATTAATACTCACCACTCCGAAACTCATATCAACAGCAACGCTCTACAAACAGAACAAGGACCTAAAATCTCCACTCTAAGTAAATTTTATGTGAAGAACTCACAATCAGGCCAATTACATACATCATAACTTAACTTTAAATTTTCGACTAAACTACTAGCCTCGCCCATCACCAATCCTAAAAATGGTTACAGAACCATAAAGGATCAGCGTATCGAGGCTCCGGTAGTATAGCCCGGACAAGTATACTGGCCTTTCGAGCCAGTGACCCGGGTTCAAATCCCGGCCGGAGCATCTAATTGCTTCGATTATTTTAAATTTGTTTAGATAGCCTCCATTGAATGGACATGGATATTGGATTGGGTTTTAGAAGAGTTTTTGTAAAGTAAAGACTTATATGACCTGTGGAGAAGAACCTTCATGATGCATTTACAATGTCTGCCAGCTCGTTTGATTTTTTGAAATGGCTAAACTTGATTGCATTAGTAGTTGTTATCTGTGTGAATATTTTGGCTGTCAGCACTACTTTAATTGGTGGTAAAGTTACTGCTCAAATTTCTGATCAAAATCCAACGCTTATAACACCCGCGGGATATGTTTTCTCAATATGGAGCGTCATATACATACTGCTGGCAGTCTTCGTAATAAGCCAGCTTTTAACTAGTGGAAAAGAAGTTAGAGAAAAAGTCGGGTGGCTCTTCATCATTAGCTCTATTTTAAACATTGTCTGGCTTTTCTTATGGCAGTATGAACTCCTCTTGTTCTCAGTAGTCATCATGTTCCTACTCTTGATTACTTTGATTTTGATCTATCTTCGCCTTGATGTGGGAAAACCAGTAACTCGATTACGTGAAAAATTGTTTTCCATTTACCATTCAGTGTGTATCTTGGCTGGATCACCATCGCAACTATAGCAAATGTGGCTGCTGCAGCAGTCTCGATTAATTGGGACGGGTTCGGAATAAGTCCGGAAACATGGGCTATCTTAGTATTGGTTATCGCTTTGCTAATTGCAATGTTGGTCCTCCTAACACGAAAAGACATTGTTTATGGGCTGGTGATAATATGGGCTCTCATCGGCATTGCTGTAAAGCAGAGCTTAAACCAAAACATAGTAACTATGGTTGAAATAATCGTCATCATTTTAGCACTGACCATGATCGCTACAACTCTTTTCTCGAGGTTAAAACATCAAAGAAAAAAGCAGTAAAACCTTGAAAAATTACGGTTTTTATGATTGACACCCAAATAATCAACTTTAGACAGGAGGAAAGGATTTCCCAAGATATGTGTCGATACTTTGTATTCTTAGGCTAAAAATTTATTGAAGGCATAATTAATTTACAGTAAATATAGTAACTTCTACCTCTTCTCTCGATTTTTCTATTTTTAGAAGGTTAGCTCTAGTTGTCGTTCTAATCGTTGTTTCTGAGCTAGGTACTCGTCTTGCTTTAGTTCTCCGATCTTGTATCTTATTTCGATCTTTTGGATCTCGTGCTTTATCTTGTTGTGTTGCTCTATTAGTGTGCGGCTGGCGTCTAGCAGTGATTGGAGGTCAGAAGTAATCTTTGAGACTTGCTGGCTTGATAATCCAAGCTGAGTCCCTTTTTCGTTTATGTCTTTGATCTTTTTCTCCACGCTTTGTGTGAAGGATGGGATGTCTGCCAGCCTTATCTCTATTGGGTTCTGGAGAATTGCTAGTTTAGGCCTAATCTTAGAGATTTCTTTGTCGATGTCTATCTTCTGCCTAATGTAGTCTCTGTCACCGATCTCTCCTATCTCGTGCCTAATTTTGAGGTTCTCAGAACGCTCGTTTAGCTCGCGGAGTCTCTCCTCATATTTGGTTATCATATCTCGCCTCTTCTCGTCCAGCGTAGCGATTCTAGAGCTGTATTCATCATAGATCTCCGTAAAGACGTCGGTTGTCGCTTCTCCGTCAAGCAAGAGGTCAATAAGCCTTAATGACCATGAGTAGAGTTTGGATAATTGCTCGATTAATTTTCTCTCTTCTGCCACCTCTTCTGGAATCATCTCGCCTACAGTTGTTGGAGGAGCGGTTGGCTGGGCTGGCTGAGCTGGCTGGGCGGCGGTCTCGGTAGGCTGTGGCTGAGGCTTAGCCTCGGCTACCCGTGTTGGTTGCGCAGGAGCTGCAGTGGGTGGGACCTCCTGCAGCTCTGGCGGGAGCTCCTTGCCACAGTTCATGCAGTATTTTCCCTTTAAGGTCAGCCTCTTACAGTATGGGCAGACTACTCTACCAAGGAGCGCCAATTATTCTCACTTTCAGTATTTGTCTGATTTTAATTCCCTATAAACCTTTAAGACGCCTATTCTAAACGTGTATCGAGGTATTTCTTACGAGTTATTCAGGAGAATATCTTTCACCGAATGCAAGATTGGTTTTTAACGGCCTAGTCTAGGCATATACTGGAATGAGCGAGCTATCGACTGCACCTATGCATAGACTGCTTAAAAAGGCGGGCGCCCTAAGGGTGAGCGAAGACGCTGCAGAAGAGTTAAGACTGGTCCTAGAGGAGATAGGGCTTAAAATTGCCGAACAGGCCATTATACTTGCGCAGCATGCCGGCAGGCGGACTGTTAGGAGGGAAGATGTCCAGCGAGCGTATAAAATTGTTGTAAAGTCGAGCCTATGAGTACCTAAAGATAGATTTTTGACATGCCTGCTATAAGCAATACTGAGTAGCCATGGTCAGAGTGATAGTACTCGCGGTTCCAGGCGCAGGAAAGACAACAATATTCAAGAAATTGACCGAGCTAAGGCCTGACATAAAAATTCTGAATTTCGGAGACCTTATGTACAAGGAAGCAGCCACCCTCTATGGAATAAAGTCAAGAGATGAGATGAGGAGCAAGATACCCTTTGACGCGTACAGAGACCTGCAGGAATTAGCGGCTGATAGTATTGCGAAGCAGAGCGGAACAATAATTGTTGACACTCACGCGGCAGTCAAGACTCCCTATGGATATTATCCTGGCTTACCTCTCTCAGTGGTCGCGAAGATGAAGCCTCACAGCATAGTGTTTCTCGAGTATAGGCCCGAAGACATAGCAGCTAGAAGGGCTAAGGACGAGACGGCAGGGATAAGGACAAGAGGGACTGAGAGCTATCAAGAAATAGAGGAACACCAGATGGTCGCGATGACTTATGCAATAGCCGCGTCCAACGCAGCATCCTGCTATTTCAACAGGTTTTCGTTCAGATATCCCGAAGCTTACCCGTACCAACATGTAAACGATGCCGCCGAGAAGATAAAGGCGCATGTCGAACTCCTAGAAGCCATGTATAGGCAATGAGGTCATCTATACCCGTCGGGCAGCTTTAATTGCCAGGAAGTCACGTCCTTAATTCCAGTCTTTCTGCCCAGTATTATGAAAACTGTGTGTGCTCTCATCTTGTGATGCGGCCTCGTCATTCCCTCCTTTACTCTCCAGGGCCTGAACATTATCTCGCCTGAGAAATATTCCAAAAAACCATTACTCCTAAGAGCATTTGATGTTCTGACTAGTTGCTCGATCGTCGGCACGATTGCTGCATACATCCCACCCATCTTTAGCGAGTTGTAAGCCGACTCAACAGTCCTCCAAGGCTCTGGCACATCAGCTATGAAGACGTCCACTTCTTTCTCCTCCACGCTCGATGCTAGGTCTCCCTTTTTCAGTTCAACGACGTCTGAGAGTCCCAAGACTGCCAAGTGTTTCTTAATAGCTGGAAAGTATTCATCATCAATGTCGTAGCTGTAGACCTTACCGTTTGGCCTGACGTACCACGCTAAGAATAACGCTAGGACGCCGCTGCCCGTACCTCCCTCGACCACTCTAGATCCAGGGCCAACTCCAGTAGAAGCAATTAAAAAGCCGACGTCTTTTGGATATGTTATCTGGGTCTTCCTCGGCATTTCCAATAAATATTCTATCATTAACGGTCGGAAAACGACTGCTCTATGCCCGATGTTGCTGGTAATTTCTGCGCCTTCGTCCTTCCCAATGATGTCCTCAGCGTCGAAGCTGCCTTCATTTGTATGGTACCTCCTCTTGCCTCTAAGCGTGAAGAAGTATCTGTTGCCCTTGTCTGTTATCAAGACTACTTGGTCATCCTCCTGAAATACCACCAATAGCCAGTCAATGATAATGCTTCATATTTATCAATAAATTTTGTGTGTCTCTTTAACTCTCCGGGATCAAAGCATATATTTATCCTCCGATATATCAGATATGGCGATGATGTTTCAGAGTTATTCTGAAAATATGAATGAAAAGGCATTTGGCTGAGCCATGGATTAATGATGTGTTAAGTTTAAATCGGTGTCGATATAATTGTGATTGAAGACAAACTGGTAGCCGAGATGTCTGACGAAAAAGAGCTAGAGGAGGCAATTTGGCTTCTCCGACATCGCGTAAGGAGAAGAATCATCATGACGATTGGAGATGCTGGAAGGATAAGCGCCACGACTCTGAGGGATAAGCTCGGAATCAGCACGGGTAGCCTATACTACAATCTTAAGCAACTGGATAGATTAGTGACGCAGGATAGCAAGAGAAACTACGTCCTGACAGAGGAGGGAAACATTATCTATCGATTATTAAAGGAACAAGGCGACCTAAACCTAGAAACGATAAAAACTACGCAGAGTAAATTGGAAATGATGCTGTCTAATATCTTCTTCCCAATCTGGCTGGTAGCGCCTCTCCTAGATAGAGCACGACTCTCATTATTGGCTGGAGTCCTCTCGATAACTTTTCTCTCCGCCTTACTCCTAAACTCTAAGGCAGAGCTAATCATACTTCACATATACCACTTTCCAAACTTTTCAATAAACAGTTATGTCTTAAAACTTCTGCTATCAATTTTAATTATATACCTCTACGTTTCTGCAACTTCGTTAATTCATGACTTAATGACGCGTCGCAGCAGCGGAGAGGAAAAAATTTCCTTGCGAAGACTCATTTCGATGTTTTTTGGACCCGACTTTCAGTGGGTTAAACTGATATGCTCGATAATGATCAGCATGCTTCCACTCGCTATCTATCCAGCGATAGCCTTCGTGGACAGAGTAGCTGGCTGGGGACAATTCATGAGTAAGGGAGTAATTCCCTCATCAATGGCCGCTAACGTCACCTTAGTAATCGCCCAGCTAGGAGTCTTTATACTCTTAACAGCCACTCTATCCTACCTGCGCAGATTAAGATGGCATGTCGCCGCCCTCATCTCGTTCTCTGTAATTTACTTATCAATTGTCGTTCAGTATATAGTGGTGCTTGGATCCTGAACGGTATAATTAATATAATGGCTCACCACTTACCATTTTTAGTCAAGGGGTACGAGGATTGCCACAAGTGGTGAGGATAAAACTGACTTCAACGGACTTGGAAAAGCTCGAGGCTACTTGCAGGGAGATTAAGTCGATAGCGCAGAGGACGGGCGTCAAAATTTCTGGTCCCATTCCTCTTCCAATTAGGAGACTAATACTGCCAGTCAGGAAAAGCCCGTGCGGCGAGGGGACAAAAACATGGAGGAAATGGGAGCTGAGGATTCATCGACGCATCATCGACCTAACCATAAATGATCCCAGAGTGATGAGAGAAATCATGAGGATACAAATTCCTGAAGAAGTATCGGTGGAAATGAGGGTTAGTAGTTAGTCTATTTGGCGAATTTGGTTATTTCCTTTACGACACCGGCAGCTATAGTCATGCCCATATCTCTTATTGCGAACCTACCTAGTTGTGGAAAGTCGCTGTACGCCTCCATAGCCACTGGCTTCAGTGGCTGTAGTTTAACTATTGCGGCGTCGCCTGTCTTAAGGAATTGCGGGTTTTTCTCAACCATCTGGCCTGTCCTCGGGTCGAGCTTTCCTTCGAGTTCTACGAACTTAACAGCTGTCTGCGCTGTGTGTATGTGCATTACTGGCGTGTATCCAACCGCGATAGCGGTCGGGTGGTTTATTACGATGATCTGTGCTCTGAATTCTTCTGCTACTTTGCATGGATTATCTGGATGAGAAACGACCATGCCTCTCTGAAGAACCGCTTTCTCGACGCCCTTCAAGTTGAATCCTATGTTATCGCCCGGTACCGCCTGGGGTAAGGGCGTATGATGCATCTCTATACTCTTGACCTCAGCCCTGATGTTCCCCGGCATTATTACTACTTGGTCTCCTGGCCTCAGCACTCCTGTCTCAACTCGGCCGACGGGAACGGTGCCAACACCCTTAATGCTATATACTGCCTGTATTGGGATTCGGAGCGGCTTGTCAATGGGCTTGGGGGGTTCTTGGAAGAGGTCTAGAGCCTCAAGCAACGTCGGCCCAGCGTACCAAGGCATTTTTTCGCTCTTGGTTACTAGGTTGTCACCCGTCCAGCCCGAGACAGGAATGAATGGAATCTTTGAGACGTCAATGCCGATCTGCTTCATAAGCGCTGAGACTCCTTGCTTAACCTCTTCATATCTCTCCTTTGACCAGTTAACTGTCGGGTCGTCCATCTTGTTAACCAGCACGATCATCTGTCGTATCCCGAGCATAAATGCTAGGAATAGGTGTTCCCTCGTTTGTCCGCCGACGGATATGCCGACTTCGTATTCACCCTTCTTTGCTGATACAACCAGTATGGCGGCATCGGCCTGAGACGCGCCCGTAATCATGTTCTTAACGAAGTCTCTGTGGCCAGGCGCATCGATGATTGTAAAGTAGTATTTCTTTGTCTCAAACTTCTGGAAGCTTAGCTGTATCGTTAGTCCTCTTTCTTTCTCCTCCTTTATCGAGTCCATTATGAAGGCATAGACGAAGGTGTCCTTGCCTAGTCTTTTTGCCTCTGCCTCTAGTTCCTTGAGTTGTCGCTCATCAATGGTGCCGTTTAGGACTAAGAAATGTCCCATAGTTGTTGACTTGCCATGGTCGACGTGCCCTATCACGACGAGGTTGAGATGTGGCTTCTGAGACATTTCAAACTCAACTTTAAAATCGTCTGCTCCTATATAAATATATTAATGTGTTAAAACCCGTCCATCCGCTCGGACTATCGAGACGCTAGAGCAACCCTCTCCTGCTCGATCTTCTTCTTTAATGCATAGCTTCTAACGTCGCCTGAAGCTGCCAATATTATCTCGTTCGCCAACGCCTCCTCGACGGTGATGGGGTTTCTGAAAGAATTCTCTCGGGCAGCCTCCGCCAGCCACCTAAGAGCCAGGTCGAGCCTTCTCTGCGGCGCGATGTCTACTGCCTTGAAGTAGGTTATGCCTCCATACGTCACTCTAGTAACGTCCTCCCTAGGTGCACAGTTTTCTAATGCTCGGACAAGAACTTGTATGGGGTTCTCACCCGTCCTCAGATGAATAATGTGTAGAGTGTTCTTCACTATCTGTAGGCCTTTTGTCTTTTTTCCACCATTCTTCCCGGGACGCATAAACATGTTGGCTAGACGCTCAACGATGTTTACTTGCGACTTTCCAAACCGTCTGTGCTCGTGTCTGCCGCCAGAGTGGGGAATGACGATTGGTTTGAGGTTTATGTATGAGCGTAGACCTGGGTCATTGACCACTATGCCTTCAGTCTCCCATGCGTCAAAGATTTTCATTCTAAAGAACTACTCAGAATAGGAACAATATAAGCTTGTGTCGTGTCGCATGGTTCTCAAGCTCTATTTCAGCCTATTATAGGCATAGATCACCCTTTGAACAATAGTAATTATTGATAAGGCCGCAATTAACAGTAACCCATATTCAAGAGACTTGCCCCAGAATGGATAAATAAACGAGGCAACTGCCAAGATGATTATTCTCTCAGCTCTTTCCACCAATCCGACTCCAGCTATCTCTATGCCGAGCTGCTCAGCCTTCGCTCTGACGTAACTGACGAGGAGAGAGCATACGATGAAGACCAAAACTACGATGGATGAGGCGATTCCGGACAGAGCTATTCCTATCGCAACTGCTGATTCCCCCAGCTTATCAAATACTGAGTCTAAGAAAGAACCTCTCTCAGACACCTTGCCTGTTGTCCTTGCCAGTTCTCCGTCTATGGCGTCCAAAAAGCCGGCCACTAGCAGTGTGACTCCTCCTAAGACAATTAGTATCTTTGACCTTACAGCTAAAGCGTATAGACAGGCGGTAAGTATAGAGGCGCCAAAGGCTGAGTATGTTAAAATGAACGGATCTAATCCCCGTCTCGCTAGTGGGCTGATTACTTTATTGCTAATCGTCGTGAGCAAACTTTTTTCCATCCTCCTCTTGCTGTTCGTCATGTCCACCTCGTTGGCCTATCGTATTTTGTATGAAAACTTAGTTTAAAATACTTCTAGAATCAGGCTTGAGCCAGCGTATTTGGTAAGGCTAATATCTAACTTTTGAGAAAAAACTTACGCATGAAGATCCTCCAGCTTCACGCCGACTACATCGAATATGAGCCGATATCGAGAGAGGGCCCTGTCGCTGAAGAAACAGAGATGAAAAAGGAGTCACTCCGAGACGTATTGGTGCTGTTCACTAGTATTGAGGAAAACGACACGGAGGAAATCGCCTCGAGAATGATGGAGGAGATAAAAGAATTCGCTGACCGTCTAAACATAGACAAAATCCTTATCTATCCCTATGCACATCTCAGCAACAAGCTGGCAAGGCCTGAGAAGGCGTTCGAAATAATTAAGAAGATGGAGAATGCAGCTAGGAATTTAGGGCTAGATGTTCATCGCTCGCCTTTCGGATGGAATAAAAAATTCACAATATCCATCAAGGGGCATCCGCTAGCTGAGCAGTTTAGATCTGAAGTGCAGGTGAGTAAAAGAACGGCTGCAAGGCAAGGCTTGGAAAAACCCATCCAACAGGTAGTTAAGGAAGAGGTCAGGGAGCCGACGCACGTATCATTGGGAAGAGAACTAGACATCTTTACCATCAATCCGACTGCCGGCTCAGGATTACCGATATACCATCCTAAGGGTGCAATAATTAGGGAAGAGCTCATAAAGCTCATAAGGGAGATTAATCGCGACTTGGGTTTTCAGGAGGTCTGGACCCCGCACCTATTCAGATCTGAGCTTTGGTACAGGACTGGCCATTATGAAGCTTATCGTGAGAGGATGTTTGTTCTGAATATAGAGGATGAGGAATACGTGGTCAAGCCTATGAATTGTCCAGGACACGCATTGATTTACATGAGTAGGCCGAGAAGCTACAGAGACTTACCGATCGCCTACTCAGAATTTGCCACGGTCTATAGAAATGAGCAGTCAGGAGAGCTGACAGGCTTATTGCGGGTTAGGGCACTCACCCAAGATGATGGGCACGTCTTTTGCAGGCCAGACCAGATAAAGGGCCAAGTCACAAAGATCATGAATGCCGCCCTCACAATTCATCAAAATCTAATAGGTGGAAAAGTAGTTGTTAATTTATCGACTAGGCCAGAAAAATTCATCGGCTCAATCGAGCTGTGGGACTATGCGACAGAGATGCTGAAAAATTCGTTGGAGGAGCTTAAGATCAAGTATGTTCTTAAAGAAGGTGAAGGAGCCTTCTACGGGCCGAAGATAGATATCGACGTTGAGGACTCGCTTGGAAGGAAGTGGCAGTGCACGACTATACAGCTGGACTTCTTTATGCCTGAGAAGCTCGGCCTAGAGTATGTGGATGCCGATGGGGTGAAGAAGAGACCAGTGATGATTCACCGAGCCCTCTTAGGCAGCCTAGACCGGTACATCGCGCTGCTTCTGGAGCACTATAACGGCAGATTACCCGTATGGCTCTCGCCAGAGCAAGTTAGAATAATTACAGTATCCGACAGAGTGCTTGGATATGCTGAAAAAATACGTGAGGCCTTGTCTTCAAGAGGGATAAGATGTTCACTCAGCAGCGCAGAGGGGACTGTCAGCAAGAAAATACTTCAGGCACATAACGAGAGGGTATCATTCATAGTGGTAGTCGGTGATAGGGAAGAAAGAGAAGGCGTAATATCTGTAAGAGACGCAACTGGAAAAACACATACAGGAGTTAGCCCCGAAGAATTCGGCGATTGGCTCAAGTGTCTAATAGAGTCAAGGAGCAGAAACATTGGCGTATATGAATAGCTCCGTTTTACATTCTTATATCCCTCCGTACAATTTCATATAAGGGATTTGAGACTTATTGGTAGAATTGGAGATGGATCAACAGAAACGTATGCACGCGTAATACTATTGAAGGATATTGAAAGGGAGATTAAGGCCGAAGAATTAGTACTGATTAAAAATGGCGGAGAAGATAAGCCCGTAAACGAGATAATCGGTGTATTGAGGGAGGGATTAGGGAAGAATGAATTCCTCAGCCACAGTGCATATCGCCCCGACGTCGCATACTTAAAGTATGGAGGACAACCGTCAGGCGCTAGGGAGGTATATTCATTTAGAGTCATGCCGATCGGCGTCAAGGGCGAGAATGGGTTCGAGCCTAACAAACTCATCATCGCTCCTCGGTCGCCTGTCTATCTATTTGAAGATGACGACAACCCTCTCGAATTATTAGCTGTAGGAATCAAGGAGCCCGAGTGTCTCGATGCCTACCTAGAGGGGCATGAAGGATGGCGAATTCCCGTCCTTAAAGAATACATTCCATACCACGTCGGAATATTTGGCAGCACTGGCAGCGGCAAGTCCTGGTTAGCTAGATACGTCTTGACTGATTTTTACAGGAAATGTGGATATGACGTCTTGATTCTTGATTGGAGCGGCACTGACTACGTACCATATTTTGAAGACCACGTCGTTCCGATAATAGATATCGGGCTAGACGAGGAGTCAGTCTTTGCGTATCTCCAAGACCTAACTTATAGATTCGGTGACAATTCAAACGTCAGAGATGCGTTCGACGAGTTTATAGAGAATTGGTCTGATAAAGTAAAAGAGGCTGGCCGTGATCATAACAAGCTTTACGAGATGCTAAGGAGAAACGTTGAGAAGATGATTGAAAACATACAGAGGAATGATTGGAAGGATGCCGCTAGACGTGCGTGCAGGAGAGTCTTCAGAAAAATAAAGCCAGAGGACCTTATACCACTCATGGGGACATTATCGGTTGCTGATCTACTAAAGAGGCTTCGGGAGGATCACTTACTAGTGATTGATATGAGCGGAGCGATGGTTGAGAGCAAGCTTGGATTTTTCCTCTCTCTAGGGGCCGAAATCTACAGGGAGATGGATATGGGGCGAAACGTGGATATCGCGATGATCATAGATGAGGCGCCCCAGTACGCTCCTTGGGAGGCTAAAGGAATACAGCTACAGACTTCCGAGATGATTAAAAACCTAGCAGCGCTGGGCAGAAAGAGAAGATTCAACCTGACGCTCATTTCGCAGGGCATTAAGGGCGAGATAGGAATAAACGCTGCAGTAAGAAGAAACCTAAACACATACTTCATTGGCAGGATACATCCACTTGATGCTACTGGCGAGGGTGGAGCGTCGGAGTGGCTAAGCCCATATGGAATCAGACCAGAACAACTCCTGCAGCTAAAGCCGGGGAGGTTCTACTTCGCTGGAATAATGAATCCATCACCCGTCCCATTGCTATTGACGTTCAACCCGAGGTGATGTAGCGTTGGAGGAGTATGTCGAGTGGCTGCTGCTTCCTCATGACTTGCAGATTGGATTCTTCGAAGAGGCGGAGAAAGAATCAGCCAGCCTTGCCAGTAAGATTGAGGATTTCTCGAAAGCACTTGCAGAGGCAGCAAAGCTGCTTAAACCATACATAAAGAACCTCAGAGACAGCGATGAATTAAGCATCGTCTCCGCGGTCGACGGCTCGAGATCACCACAACTTAGCGAAAGGCTGGGCGTAAGGTACGGAGTATTCTCGATAGGTGCAAAGATAATTAGGGGGCTTGAAAGTATAGAAGAAATATTAAGGGCGGGAGTATTCAAGAGAAAGCAGGCATTCTCACCAGACCTGAGCAGACATTTCTTCGAGCTCCTAGTTACTTATAACGAGAGGAAACTAGCGTTGGAAGTGTTGAGGAAATCAGACCTAGTGCTGATTGACGGGAGCTTCTACGGTTTTCTTTTCCACGCCCTGAGGGCAAGGGAGCCTGAAGAGTCAGAGGCTTTGAAGGGCCTAGTCCAAGAAACGTTCAAGCTAACTCAAGAGCTGATTAGCAGCAATAGAGCAATAGCAATCATTAAGAGGAGCCCCTCTCGAGCCATAGGCGGATACTTCGCGCTAATGAATGGCAGTGACAATAAATTCACGACACTACTAGACAAGCTAATCTTGTCTTTCGTAATGCCTAAAAGGACAATTTTCTATTACGACGATTTTTTGGGGACTGAGCATCACATAATTTTTTACAACACGGTTGCATCAATGATTCGTAGGATTTCATCTATTGATACTGTGCTTCAAAAGGCGCAGAAGAACATTCTGGCTCCGTTTGAGCGATTTGGACTGCCTAGCGACGCGCTCAATAACCTGACTAGAGCGCAGGTTAGAGTCTTCGAGGGTGTGCCTGTCTGTGAAGTTGAGTATCCGAGAAGTATTACGAGGGAGGACCTAGAGAGATTTTTAGCTCAGCCATACTTCTTCAATGAAGGCACAGGCCTTCCACTTGCTCTGGACATGATAGATAATTTAATCTCAATCCCCTCGAGATTTACTAACGAGTTCGTAAACGAGGTAGAGGCGAGGACTTTAGAAAAACTCGGAGGAAGCGATCCAGACGTCCTCAAGCTCTACTTCACCTATCTAAACCCACAGAAACCAATTTAAAATTACAACAAGGAATTACTAGACATTACATTTCAATACAATTCACGCAACAAACCTAAATATTCCTACCATTTAGAATTAGTGATTAGCATGTTTAACAAAAAGGCAGTCGATCCTGTATGTGGTATGAAAATTGCAGTCGATAAAGCCCTATATACCATAAAATATGAGAATAAGACATTCTATTTCTGCTCTTTAGAATGCAAAAAAGCATTTGAAGACAACCCAAAGCGATACATTGAAAACAGTAAGAAATTCATGACCCAGAACTCATTAATGCACAATGGATGGCGATGTTGCTAGCAATTTAGCAATCTCCAGCTAAGCATTTGAAAGAGTTAATATTAATAAAGCAACGCTCACCATGATCATTGCTATCCCAATAATCAATCTTGTTAGTTCGCTGTTTGTCTGATGCCAACGTCTAATTTTTAATACTATTTTTTTATCAGCTGCAACATATAATATTACAACTAATGGGAATATGAATAGTAAATTATAAGAAATCAAAAGAAGTATAGAGTTGCTAGTATCTGCGATTAGTGATACAAAAGTAGGATATACCCCTCCTGTACATGCGCATGGAAAATTGTGAAGACCAGCCAGCATCCCCGCCATGAGAGATGAAAAATATCCTGCCTTCTTCATATAATTTATTGACTTCATACCTAATGACTGCGAAATTGTGTGGGGCAGTGGATTGATCCTGAAGTAGGAAAGTATATTGAATAAGCCTACAATAATCATTATGCTAATGCCAGTTCGGGCTAAGAAATGAGGTAGAAATGGAATGTTTATCGATAGAGTCAACAATCCAAGCCCGACTACCATGTATGAGACAAATGCTCCTGAGATGTAGGATGTCCCCAGGACTAAGATGGTCCTACGACTGGCACCTGTTGAATATCCAATAGTTATGAATAGTAGAAGTAAACTTAAGTTGCAGACATTTAATCCGTCTATCGCCCCAAGCATAATTATCCATGGATCTGTCAATTTTTTTCACTTAGTCTGACGACTCTAACCGTTGAATTACTTTTCAGCATTTCGATTAATACTCGATCACCTAATGAAAGACATGGCTGCGAAGTCATGTCATGAGTATACTTAAATTCAACGATCTCTCCGCTATCCATTTGGACAACTGCTCTGCAGGTTATTGAGGTAGGCGGGCCTTTGCAGTCAAGATCAGCCTTCACTGTTCCCATTCCTGAATTCTTAATGTCTTTCAATAATCTTCCATAAAATTCATCGTTCTTCTGAATTGAGCTGATATGTTTGTCTTCCACCTTAGGGTTCAGGCTGAATATTATTATCATTATCAAAATTGCAGACACCGAAAATAATATGAATAGTAACGGCTTAGACTTATTTGCTGTCTTTACTTTTTGAGTTTTCGGGACCCTGGCATTCTTACGAGCCAAGGCTTCTCAACCAAATTCAGATTGAAGTTTTGCCTGATTGACTGGCTGTTATCGCTATTATTCCGCCTATTAGCCCTATTAATGAGCCCACGAAGAAGCCGCCTCCGCCAATGAAACCGATGATTGAGAAGACCAGTATGATTACCCCCCAGATTGATGAGTCGCTTGGATTCGCACGTATCATTAGTCCTCCAGTAATCAACATGATTCCTGAAATAACTCCGATTATAGATGTGAAAATCATCATACCGCCGAAAGGCCATGCTGTTATTGGTCCTCCCCATCTCCACATCATGCCGCAAGGACAGCCCCAAGCTGTGAACCAGCCTAAATTTCCGTAAATAATAAACATAGTTATTGAAAAGATGCTGCTGATTAAGATCAATGCTCCGCCAATCATTGAAAGTGTGGCTGCCATGATTGGGTTCTTACTATCACTCATTTTCATTCATCTCGATTTCTTGAATGAATTCACCGTGCCATGAATGGTACCATACATCTCCTGAAAACCCATTGACGCTAAGCATTCCATGAATCCTTCCATCAACCATGTAATCAATTGTGTAATATCCGTAAAACCTCGTCGGCTCCATTACCTCAATGTCTCCACGCAACCTCTGTGAAAGGTAATTCAGCGCTATCCCCCTAGCTTCCTCCTCACTTACTGGCATATCACTAACCTGAGCTGGAATTCCCATCATTCCCCTCGAGTGCATTCCGTACTTAATATTCCACATCATGTTTGGTCCAGGTTCAGGAGTTATTGCGCCACTGTAGGGATCAACAAGTACTTCGAACGCTCCGATTCCAGTATCCTTCTCAACTATTATTGCATAGAAGTTGTTGCTGAACTCCATTATCTCAGAAACTGCATAGCTTCGTCCCAATGACTGTGTGTAAGACTCTAGCCTTGTCTTCACTTGCGTAATGTCGAGTCTTTGAATGTTATTGGCTAAACCCCTAGGACCCACACCCATCGGGCAGAAACCCCACCAGCCCCCACTCATAAAATTAGGAGCAGAATAATTATATGTGCTCAGCGCAGAAGTTATGTAGACAAAGTATATAGAAAGCGCAAGACCCGCCGCGATAGCTGTGATTATTACTAACGTGGAATGTTTGCTTAATTGCATTTTTTACTCGCCTAAGTTTAATATGCATCCTTTTGCTAATAAATCATTGGTATTTTTTGTATCAAATTGTAATCTATAGTAGTTTTCTCTGCTCTTTAAATATGTCTATTATTACCGCGTTTTCAGTTATGTTGAAGAATGGATGGATGTTTACCCTATTGAAGATTGACTGTACATAATGAGCAAGAAGGAGAGAGCCTTTATATCCCAAATGATGAACAAGTGATATCGTCTTCTTTTCCGGAGAATCAACTTCGTTATACTCAAATAGGTACCCGTAGCTGGACAATTCTCTCAGGTGATTAATGACATGCTCTAGTGACAGCGAGCCAAATTTTACTAATATGTATGACTCGGCAATATTTTCGCCCGAGGCTTGCCCGATCTTAATGATCAAGCTGTCTTGAATCACCTCTAGCAGATACTTCAGTAGCTGGCTTGGCAGCTTTACAATATGCATAGATTTTGCATATCTTTCAAAGTTCACATAATAATTAATTATGTGGTTTACCAGAGTGTTTACGCTTATGTTATGTCTCTCAGCATCCTCTTGGAGTATCTTGAAGGCCTGCTCCGAAATCCTGAAGGACCTAGTTACCGTTGATTCTGTGGATGACAATATGCCTCGCCTGCTACATGACTTTTGTAGTTTTTATCCTTTATATACGGCCCATATAGCTTAGAGCCTCACTTCCTAGGGTTTAAGATTCTGCAATGTTCATAAGTGTTTATAAAGTGGCTAAGCGAAGTTTGATTTCGGGTGAGCAAATCTAGCTAAGTGGCTAGTATGCGCTGCGTGGCCCTACATCAATAATGTACCCCACTTAGGGACGCTTATTGGCTCTGTTCTATCTGCCGACGTGTTTGCTCGCTACCTCAGGCTGCGCGGAGAAGATGTAGTGTTTGTGAGCGGCTCTGACGAGCACGGCACACCCATAGAGGTCGAGGCGATAAAGAGGGGCGTCCACCCAAAGACGCTTACAGACGAAGTGCACGCAATGGTGGTAGAGCTGTTTAAAAAGTTCTGGCTCTCATTCGACAACTACACAAGGACTCACAACGATGTCCACATCGAGTTCTGCAGAGAGTTTTTCCTAAAGATATACGAGAAGGGCTTCATATTTGCAAGAGAGGTTGACCAGCTCTTCTGCGAGAATTGTAAAAGATTCCTACCAGACCGATTTGTAACTGGCACATGCCCCAGATGTGGCTATCCATCAGCTAGGGGTGATCAGTGTGAAAATTGTGGAATCGTCCTCGAACCACTCGAATTGCTAGATAGTAGATGTAGCATTTGCGGCTCCAAGCCTGTCGTTAAGAAGACAAAGCACTGGTACTTCGACCTTCCCCGCTTCTCAGAGAAGCTGAGAGAGATGATACTTAAGAATGACAGGCTGCCTGAGAATGCGAGGAACTTTTCCCTCAGCTGGATCAACGAGGGACTAAGGCCAAGGGCAGTTACTAGGGATAACCAATGGGGAATTCCTGCGCCGTTCCCAGGCGCTGAGGGTAAGACGATATACGTCTGGTTTGAGGCAGTAATAGGGTACGTGACCGCGACGATCGAGTGGGCCATGAGGCGGGGCAGTCATGAACTATGGAAAAAATACTGGCTAGACCCAGAGACTAAGAGTGTATACTTCATTGGTAAGGACAACATACCGTTCCACACAATCATCCTGCCCGCCCTCATCATGGCCTATGACGATAGATTTGTTCTTCCGTGGAATGTCTCTTCCACCGAGTACCTTATGTTCGAGGGGCAGAAATTCTCCAAGAGCAGAGGCGTTGGAATATGGCTGGACCAGGCTTTAGAATACTTTCCAGCAGACTACTGGAGATATTATCTTGTCAAGATAAGGCCTGAGAAGAGTGATGCTAACTTTAGCTGGGAGGACTTCCAAAAGACGATCAATAACGATCTAAACGACAACATCGGCAATTTTGTGCATAGGGTCTTGACGTTTATTCATAACCACTTTAACGGCGAGGTTCCTGCTCCGGAAGGTTTCGACGAGCTCGATAACAAGTTGCTATCAATCACTAAAAGTGCTCCGCTAGAGGCTGCAAACCACATGGAGGAGCTGAAGATGAGGCAGGCGCTTGAAACGCTTACTGAGCTCTCCAGCCAGGGAAATGTTTACTTAACAAGGAAAGAGCCTTGGCATACTTTAAAAACAGAGCCTAGCCAGGCCCGAACAACGCTCTACGTAGCTGCCCAAGTAGTTAAGTGCCTCTCAATCCTTTTGGACCCATTCATACCCGAGTCAGCCCTAAAGATGAGGGACATGCTAGCAATTGAAATTCCTAAAGGAGACGCGTGGCTAAGCTCTGGAGAACAGCTACTCGAGCCAGGACATAGAATAAAGCGGCCCAGGCCCCTGTTTGAAAAGATCCCCGATAAAAAAATTGCTGAGCTGAAAAATAGATGAGTTTAGTTTGGTAATAAAAAATTTTGGTTTATCGTGGAGGGCTATCTCTCGGCATTGAGTCGCTTTATTCCGAGTTCCGCTATCAGTTTCTCCAGTTCGTCCTCTTCTTTTTCTTGTACATTTTCATTATGGGGTAAGTATGTCTTCGCTGCTATCTTTTGGGCTTCGTCTGCCTCTAGGTTCACGACTGGCTCTGACTCGCCTATCGAAGTGACCGCGACGCTTGATAACCCGGTGAGTATCAATGCAACTTGCATCGTTGACGCATAGTAATTATCAATCCTGGCGCCCCAAACTACTAGTCCTTCGTCTCCCATGAGTTCTGAGATTATTTCTGGAGGCCTTGAGGCTTCCTTAAGCTTCATGTCTTCGCCGCCAGTTACGTGGACAATCGCGGCGGTTATTCCATCAAAGGTGCCCTCCAGCAATGGGGACTGAAGAGCGTTGAAGGTAGCTTCTTCGGCCCTGTTTGGCGAGCTGCTTCGGCCAATTCCGAGAGATGCCAGCTTGCCCTGCCCTACTACTGCCTTGAAGTCTTCAAAGTCGATGTTGATTAGGCTGGGCTTGACGATTGACTCGGTGATGCTTAGGATCATGTTGTTTATTACCTCGTCTGCCAGCGAGAAGGCTGTCTTGAGGTTGTACTGTGGATAGAGTTCGAGAAGCCTGTTGTTATCAATAACCACAACCGTGTTGGTGTATTTCTGCAGCTCTTCAAGCCCCCTTATTGCTATTCTCCTCCTCACATTTCCCTCAAACCTGAAAGGCATCGTCACTACTCCGACTACGATTGCGCCTAACTCTTTCGCAACCTTTGCTACGAGTGGTGCAGCGCCTGTGCCGGTACCTCCGCCCAGACCGGCAGCGATGAATACCAAATCGGAGTCCTGAAGAGCTTGACGAATCTCCTCTATTGATTCCTCCGCTGCGATTCTGCCGACCTCTGGGTTTCCACCCGCTCCATGAGACTTAGTAACTGAGGGGCCGAGCAGAATTTTTTGATGCGCCCTTATCGTGTCTAGGTGCTGCTTATCCGTGTTCGCGGCTATTGTGACTGCTCCGTATAGTCCTCCAGTGACTAGCCTGTTTACAGTGTTGCATCCAGCTCCTCCTATTCCGATGAGCTTTAGTCTAACACCCTCTACGCCGTCGACGTATGCTTGAACTGTTGTCTCACTCACTTGTCCTTGCCTCCTCCTTTATAAAGTCCCTGACAGCCATCCTTATTGCTTCAGCCCTGTTAGGATAGAGACGCCTCCTAACCAGCTCGTCGATGGCTTCTAAGTATGCTTCAGGAAGGTGAACCGTCACTACTCTCATTCTAATCACCCTGAGGGGAGCTAGAAAGTGAATTCAGGAAAAAGGTTGGTAATACGTTGGTTAACGAGCAATATGACGCTCCACGCAAAATCCGCGTATTCTGTTGCATTTTGTGATAATTCTATATACTGGAATCCAGATATTCTATGCAAAATATGCACAACTCAGAGGAGGAAGAGATCAGAGAAGTGGTTGAAACAATAAATAAATGTATAGATGGGCGTACGCTGATACTGGTTGAGGGAGTTACAGATATTCGAGTGTTGAGAGAAGCAGGAGTAAACGCTGAGATCTATACTCTTTATGAATTCTACAAATTTGTTGAGACTTTGACGAAGAATCAAGCGTTACGAGTCATAGCCATGCTGGACCTCGACCGAGAGGGAGAGTCCATACTTAGGAAATTGAAGGAAAAATACTCAAATATCGTGAAGTTTGACGAATCTCTAAGAAAGAAGCTAAGAATGACGAGTAGGTATAAGAGAGGGTTAAGAACAATTTATCAATTGTTTAGTGCGACAGGTATGGGGAGCGAAAATGTCTGAGATAGAGCTGGCGCCAAAGATAACGGAAAAAGTCTGGAACCCATCCCTAGAGATCCAAATACTAAATGAGTGGGAAAATTCAGGAATTTACAAGTTCAACAAGAATTCTAGGAAGAAGATATTCATCATTGATACTCCCCCTCCCTACCCATCTGGAAGGCCATGGCACATCGGTGCTGCAGCCCAGTATGCCCAGATAGACATGATCGCTAGGACCGCTAGAATGATGGGATACGAGGTCAGGTTCCCAATCGGAATAGACCGGAACGGAATACCCGTCGAGAAGTATGTTGAGCGGGAGCTCGGCGTTAGGCTGACCGAGGTCTCCCGCCCCGAGTTCCTGAAACTATGCTCAGACACCTTAGACAAACTCGAGGCTGAGATGATTAGCATCATGAGAAGGATGGGCCTCTCAGGCGAGCTGGCCGATCATTACAGGACTGACTCAGAAGAATACAGAGCCCTCACGCAGGCTACCTTCATAGAACTATTCAAGAGGGGACTCATATACATCTCCTCACGACCAAATAACTACTGCTGGGAATGCGGCACAACCGTCGCTGATGCTGAGATAGACTACAGAGAGGCATCCACGAGGCTCGTCTACATGAAGTTCACTGTTAAGGAGACTGGTGAAGTAGTTATTGTTGCTTCCACACGTCCAGAACTATTATGCGCATGTAGAGCCCTAATATACAATCCCAGCGATAATAGATACACTCACTTAGAGGGAATGACGGCAATAGTGCCGATCTATGGGCAGGAGGTGCCGATAATTCCACACAAGGCCGCTAGGCCAGAGTTCGGTAGCGGGCTAGTCATGGTTTGTAGTTATGGTGATCAAACCGACGTTCAACTCTTCAGAGAGCTAGGCCTTAGCGAAGTAATAGCCATTGATACGAGCGGAAAAATGACAGAGGTGGCAGGCCCATTAAGTGGACTACCGGTAAAGGAGGCGAGGGAAAAGATAATCGAGATGCTTCAATCCTCGGGTCTCGTTGAGAAGATCGAGAATATAATTCATAACGAGCCTATCTGCGAGAGGTCCGGCACATCAATCGAGATAATTCCGATGAACGAATTCTATCTAAAACAACTCGAATATAAAGAGGAACTGCTTAGAATCATAGACAAGATGAAGTTTCATCCACCTTTTCATCGGCAGCTACTTATTGATTGGATTAACTCTCTCATGATTGACTGGCCGATATCTAGGCGTCGATATTACGCCACCGAAATACCGATATGGTACTGCAAAAATTGCGGCGAGCCACACCTCCCCAAGCCCGGAAAGTATTATAGGCCTTGGATAGAGAAAGCGCCTTTCGAAAAATGTTCTAAGTGTGGGTCGACTGAGTTCATAGGTGAGGAACGAACATTTGATACATGGATGGACTCAAGCATCACGCCACTCTTCATTAGTGGCTATAAGAGGGACTCGAAATTATTCAGGCGGGCCTATCCGACCGGGATTAGGCCGCAGGGAAAAGACATCGTCAGGACTTGGCTTTACTACACCGTCCTAAGATGTTATCAACTGACTGGGAGACCGCCGTTTAAGAACGTCTGGATCGGAGGGCTGGGATTAGACGAGAAAGGAGAAAAAATGAGCAAGAGTAGGGGGAACGTAATCGATCCCGTGCCAATACTTGAAAAGTATGGCGCTGATGTGTTTAGGTACTGGTCGGCTCAGGAGGCTAGCCTAGGATACGACTTCAGGATATCTGAGCAGAGGATCGCGTCAGCAGGAAAGTTCTTAACCAAGCTTTGGAACGTCGCTAGGTTTGTCTCACAGTTTCCATACCCCAGAAAGGCAAGACTACTACCTACTGACAGGTGGATCCTCGCTGAGCTGAATAAGCTAGTAAACGAGTGTCTAGAGGGTTATAACTCGTTTAACTTTTTCATACCAGCAACCAAGATAAGAGACTTCCTCTGGAATACTTTTGCAGACCACTACATCGAGATGGTTAAGGGCAGGGCATTATCCCGCGACGGCGATAGAGAATCGGCTAGGGCTGCTTGGTACATGCTACACACGTGCCTCAAGACATGTATACTACTGCTTGCGCCTATATCACCATTCATCACTGAATACATATGGAAGACACTCTACTCAAAGAAGAGCATTCATCTGCAGAGACTACCAAATAGGCAAAGAGTCGGCAAAATGACTGTTTACACTGAAAAAATAAAGGAGTTCAACAGCAGTGTATGGCGAGCCAAAAAGATGCAAAACAAATCCCTGAGAGACCCCATACACGTCGATATTCCCGACGAGCTCAAATCATTCAAAGAAGACCTGATAAGGATGCATAACATCGTGTAAAACAATTCAAAAAACTAAAAATTGATTTTAAGAACCGTGTGGATGCTATGCAACATTGGTTCATAAATTTTATATGCGTTTCTAGTTAACATTTTTATACTGTAATCGACAAAAAATGGTGGGATGTCCTCGTATTTCAGAAGGGTCGAAGATAAGGATATTGATTTTTTGGAAAAACTCTGCGGCTCTGGAAATGTCAGCACAGCGGAAGAAGACTTAGTTACAAATGCGATTGATGCCCAGCTGGGGAGTTTTCATAAGCCGGAGGTAGTTGTTTGGCCCGAGAATTCGGAGCAAGTTGTCGAGATATTATCTTATGCTGATAGAAATAGAATTCCTGTATATCCGAGAGGCGGTGGCACTGGGCTGACGGGTACCGTGCCTGTATATCGAGGCATCGTCATAAATCTGAAGAGGATGAACAAGATAATCGAGGTTGACGAGGATGACATGCAGGTTAGGGTGCAGCCCGGAATGGTGTACGACAATCTAAATAAGGAGCTGGAGCGTTATGGGTTGTTCTTCCCTCCTGACCCCTCTAGTGGGGCTTCATGCACTGTTGGCGGCATGGTTGCCTCGAATGCCTCGGGGCTTAAAGCGGTAAAATATGGGACAACGAGGGAGTACGTGCTTGGTTTCGAGGCCGCATTTCCAAAGGACGGGCTTCTGAGACTAGGCACAAAGACATTCAAGTATTCCCTAGGATTCGACATGGTTAAGATGATGGTTGGCTCTCAGGGAACCTTAGGAGTCTTCACAGAGATAAGCCTGAGGTTGAGGCCGCTGCCTGAGAGCATGGCTACAGCTGCGTCCTTCTTCAAGTCCATCGTCGATGCTAACAAGACGATCTACAGCATAGTCAGGCGTGGATTAGACGTGGCAGCACTCGAATTCATTGACAGGCCCACTATGGATGCGATATCAGAGTTTAGAAATATAAGGTTCCCAGACGCGGAAGCGATGTTATTAATCGAGACTCATGGAAGCGCTAAAGCAGCCGCTGAAGAATTGGAGAGATGTATCAGTGTAGTTAGGGAGAATGGAGGATTCGAGATTTGGCACGCGACTAGCAAGGAGGAAAGAGAGAGGCTCTGGGCTGCAAGGAAGGGCGCTTATCCAGCCGTCCTAAAGCTGGGGCGATACACATTGATAAGCGACGTCATAATACCACTCTCGCACTTGGTCGAGAGTGTCAACAAAGCATACGAAATAGGGAAGAAGTACGGGGTGAGAACATCATGCATGGGACACTTCGGCGATGGAAACCTGCACGTCAATTGGGGTACAGACGGCAGCGTTGAGGATCTCCACAGGGCGAATGACGAGCTAAATAGATGGGTCATATCGATCGGTGGAGCAGTCTCAGGAGAACACGGAATAGGTACGGAGAAGAAGAGATACATGAAGCTTCAGCACGGAGTGTCCTTTAAAATGATGCTAAAAATAAAGAAACTACTCGATCCCAACTTTATCCTAGTTCCTGGAATCATATTCGAGCTGGAAGACCTGCTCGGCACTAGTGGTTGAGCCATGAGCAAGAAGGACGTGCTGGAGGAACTATTAGGCGACTACCTAAACGACGTGGTAAAATGCGTCAGATGCGGCTTCTGCAACAGCGTCTGCCCGACCTCCAATGCCTCTTTCTCCTACAAGGACTCTAAGACATCCCGCGGAAGGATAGTGCTCCTGCAGGCCAAGTATAACGGCGTCCTCCAGATACCCATCGAGAGCGATGAATTTCAAGAGTTAATAGATATATGCTTCGGCTGTCGAAGATGCCTAGAGGTCTGCCCCGCGAGCGTCAGAATACCGCAGGTAATATGGCGAGCCAAGAGCGCGGGCCCAATGAGGCTAAACAAGTTACTATTAGCAAATTACGGAGAGTTCGAGAAACTCGGAGCTACATTCTCCCCGCTCTCAAACCTACTCGTAAAGAGCGGCTTTGGTAGATCAATACTTGAGGCAGTGGCGGGCATAGACCAGAGAGCGCCCTTCCCCACCTTTCATGGAAGCTCCCTCGAGAGGTATATCAGAAAGCGGCAGGGCGGCGCCGGGAGCCGTGGTAGACTAGCATACTTCATAGACGTCTTCACAAACTATCACGAAGTCGATCTCGGCAAGAAAACGGTGCAGCTCCTAGAAGAGATGGGATATTCAGTCGAGGCGCCGAGACAGAAGGAAGCCGGCACACTCGCACTTGAGTGTGGAGCATTGGATAATGCTATAAAGATAGCGAGGTTCAACGTCGATAGTTTTTACGAGTCTGTCAGGCGTGGAGCAAGAATAATAACGACGTCGCCTGCAGCTTATGTCGCGATGAAGATCGACTATCCAGAACTGCTTGGCGATGAAAAATCTAGAATAGTGGCTGATAATACATTAGACGTGATCGAGCTACTGTTAAATGAGTATGACGGCGGGGTCGTTGGCTTCGTCGATCAGGACGATGGAGAGGCTGTTTATCATCATAGTTGCTTTACGAAGGCGTCGCATCTAACTGGCCACGTAAAGAGACTACTAGATCTGGCTGGTTACAGATTGGTGGAGTTTGAGGAATGCTGCGGAGTAGCTGGAGTATGGGGGCTAAGCAAAAAACACTACGAAGAAGCCAAGGAGATAGGCTCTAAACTCTTCGCAAAGATAGTTCAGGCCGGACTTCCAGTATTCTCTCAGAGCGAGACATGCAGACTACAGCTAAGACATCACACAGGAACAGAAGTGAAGCATCCACTTGAAGGAGTACTGGACAGGATAAGAGTACGAAGAACTTAGGGCGCTCTTATCAAAAAAGCCCGGGAGGGGACTCGAACCCCTGTAAAGCGGCTCTGCAGGCCGCCGCCTAGCCGCTCGGCCACCCGGGCCATCACTACTAGGCAAAAACACTAATAAAAAGTTTAACAAATACTAGTCTGTCTGCGGGGGTAGCCAAGTCTGGCCAAAGGCGACGGGCTTAAGATCACGGGGATAAGAGACCCGTTCCCGTAGGGGTTCGTGGGTTCGAATCCCACCCCCCGCATCTATCCATCAATCTAATGGTCATATGCTTTCAATATTCAACGCTGCTTAAGGATGCATGTTAAGACATGACTCGCCATAAATTCTTCCTTAGGACTATTATTTGTTGATTATCTGCTCGTTGACGTTGTTGGCTGAAAAGGGGCGAGAATAGGTTTATAGTCCGAGTTGATGAAGCTGATCCGCCATACTAAAAGATAGTAATTTCATGCCGGTACTGCGTCTCGCTTTTCTAAAAACACGACATCGTATTTTCCTATCCGAGCCATGCCGTCGACAGCTACCTCCCCCACTAATGTCACTAGTCAGCCAGACCATTCCTCTTCAGCATCTCCCTTCTTAATAATACTCTCACCGTCTTAGACGCATCTTTTTAACTTCTAAAAAATTTTATATTAATGATGGAAACTAAAATCTAGCGTGGTTAGCTTGGTTAGGTTTGGCGTTATCGGTCTTGGTGATTTTGGTGAGAGGCATGTCCAGGCGCTGAAGAGCATCAGGGGGGTTGAGGTTGTCGCTGTATGTTCTCGGACGAGGAGCCGCGCCGAGGAGGTGGCTAGGATGTACGGCGTGAAGAAGTGGTACACTGATAGGGAGAAGCTCGTTAGGGATAGTGAGGTGGACGCCGTCACAATTGCGACTGCGGACGACGACCACGTCGAGCCTACAATTCTGGCGGCCGAGGCTGGGAAGCCAGCGCTGCTCGAGAAGCCAATGGCCACAACGCTTGAAGACGCTGACAAGATAATCAGCGCCGTGAGGAAAAGCGGCATAATTTTCATGGTTGGACACATACTGAGGTTTGACAAGCGATACAGAATGGTGTACAACATGGCTAGGGAGGGCAGGCTCGGGAGGATAGGCTCGATGTATGCTCGTAGGATAGGCAGGCAGAGAGCCGCAAGCATCTTCCTTAACAGGGTCTCAGCGCCAGTCCAGACAGGAGTACACGACATCGACATAATTAGATGGATAGCGGGAAGAGAGGTTGTCCAGGTCTCGGGCTTCGCCACGAGGAGAATGAACTATAAGTACCCAGACATTTTCTGGACGGTCATGAGGTTCGACGACGGCTCGCTCGGAGTCGTGGAGAATGGATTTATGCTGAGCGACAGCTACCCACACTTCATCGACTCGCAGCTAGAGGTAATCTCAGAGAAAGCGACTGTACAGATTCTGACTCCGGGCGAGTACTTCTCGGTCTATAGCGTTGAGGGGGTAGATAAGCCCGACGTGACTTACTGGCCTAAGATGGACACACATGCCGAGGGCGCTCTGAGGGATGAGCTGGAGTACTTTGCGAGGTGCGTGGCTGAGGGCAGGCAGCCAGAAGTCATCCCAATAGAGGATGCGAAGAGGGCTTTAGAAATAGCGATAATGGCGATGAGGTCGGCGGAGATCGGAGCGTCTGTCAGTGTTTGATGGATTATTGCTGTGGCTTGGGAATCCCTATGTAGCGGCTTATTAGGTCCTCCCTAGCCCTAAGTGTTTGTGGGTCGAGTTCTGTTATTATTACACCCCTATCTATGATGGCTACTCTGTCGGCGATCTTTAGCGCAAACTCAACCTTTTGCTCTAGCAGTATGACTGACTTGGAGTTGAACTTCAAGTTTTTAATGATTTCAGCGAGTCTCTCGAGGAGCTGAGGCATTAGTCCGCCAGTCGGTTCATCCATTATTACGATGCTTGGGTTTGACGCCAGCGTCATGGATATGCTAAGCATTCTCTGCTCGCCTCCACTGAGGTATCTTGCCTTAAGCCTCGCTTTACCGGCGAGCTGCGGAAAGATCTTCAAAGGCTCACCGATTGATGAGGGCCTGGCAGGAGTAATCATCGTTGCCGCTCGGAGATTCTCCTCTACAGTCAGGTCTGGGAAGACTCCTCCTTCCTGGGGTATATAACCCAAGCCTAGCCTCACCCTATCATGAGTGTCGAGAAAAGTGGCGTCGACGCCGTTGATAATTAATCTTCCAGACGATTGTTTTTCGTGCCCCATTACTGCTCTCGCGAGCGTGGTCTTTCCCGCGCCATTTCTACCCAAGACGCACAGCACCTCTCCATCTCCTAGCGATAGCGTGACATTCTTGAGTATTTTTACGCCCTCAATCTCGACGGATAGTTCTTGGAGTATCAGCGTCATCTCCCCAAGTACACCCTCTGGACGGACTCGTTGGTGACTACCTCCTCTGGCGTTCCCTCCGTCAATATTCTTCCCCTGTCCAGCACCACTATCCTCTCTGCGATTTTTAGGACAAACTCAACGTTGTGCTCGATGATCATCAAGGATGTCTTGTCTCCTAGTGCCTCTATCATTCTATTGATGAGGCCGATGTCTTGCTCTCCTAGTCCTTGGGTAGGCTCGTCTAGTATGAGCAGCGATGGCATAGTCATGGCGGCCATTGCGACCTCAACGATTCTCTGGTGTCCCGGGGAGAGCACGCTTGGAGGTCTGTCCATCTGGCTGGTAATCCCAGCCATTTCTAAGACTTGGATTATCGCCGATGATACGTATTCTCTTCGATGGTTCCTCCCTAGAGCCGTCTTCTCAGCCAGTTCTACGTTTTCTCTTATCGTGAGTGTTCTGAACACACCGATGCTCTGCAGGGTGTAGGATATTCCTAGTCTCGCCCTCATGTGGGGCGGAAGCCCTGTTATCTCTCTGCCCATGTAGATGATTCTTCCACGCGTGGGCCTGAGCCTGCCGATTATCAGGTTTGCGAGCGTGGTCTTTCCAGCGCCATTCGGGCCTATCACTGCGATTTTCTCACCCTCAGCTATGGTGAGGTCAACGTCTTCTAGGACTGTGGCTCCATCGAATTTCTTCGTCAAATCCATGACCTGCAGTAATGGCTCTTTACTCATACTCTGAGCCACCTCGTCTTTATCCGTCCTAGCAATCCCTCAGGCGCGGTCAGGACGAGTGCTAGGAGCGAGATTCCTACTATTATCAAGTAGCTGCTTGTATAGCTGCTGGCTATGTCGATTATGACTGTCAGGAATGTTGTTCCGACGAGTGGTCCCAAGACCGTGCCCTGCCCACCCAGCAGAGCCCACAGCAGCGGCATTATTGAGTAGTTCACCGAGACCAACGATGCGCCGATGTACCTAGCAGTGATTGAGTAGAGTGAGCCTGAGAGTCCGCTCAACGTGCTCGACAATAAAAAAACGGTTAGCTTGTGTCGATATACATCATATCCGAGCAGTTCTGTCCTATCTTCATTTTCCTTAATCGCGAGGAGGAGCGTGCTGTATTTTTTGAGATATATAGTCAGCGATGTTGACATTGCGATGACTAGTCCGAGCAGCGCGGCGTTGTATCGAGCCACAGGAGAAGTAAGGTCTATAAGGAATTTCCCAGCGGGTAGCGTTAACCGCTCTAGTGGCAGGACTAGTCCCTGCTCTCCTCCAGTAACGTTGTTGAATAGGATTACCGCGTAATAGAAGGCGAGCGAGGTCATGAGTGTCAAGATGATGAACATGGGGCCCCTAGTCCTCAGAAGGATGGGGGCGGTCGCGACTCCGAGCAGAGTGGCTGAAAAGACACCAATAATAATGGCCGAGAATGGGTCTACTAACTTGTTGATTATCAGTAGCCCCGTGACGTATAGTCCTGCCCCGAAATACATCGAGTGTCCTAGACTGATCATTCCCAGAAAGCCCAGCAGCAGGTTATAGGCAGATGCATAGATTGCGAAAACCATTATCCTAGTCATCAATGAGTGAGGGTAGGGCGGGAGGACAAACTGCAACAGATAAAGAATGAGAAGGATAATCAGGTAAGATACGATTGTGTGTCTTGTGTTCATTTTTTAACACACTCCAAGATTCCATGAGGCTTGAAAATGACGACAACTACTACGAGCATTATTGAGAGTATCCTAGAAGTTGTTGGCGAGGTGAAGACAGCGACGATTCCGCCGAAGAGGCCAATCATGACTGATGCTAAGAACGTTCCTCTCAGAGATCCCATGCCGCCAATAGTCACGGCGAGGAGGGACATTAGAAGCGCGTCAAAGCCCATTAGGTAGTGGGCCTGCCTGATCGGAACTATGAGCACTCCAGCGGCCGCTGCTAAGGCTGCGCTAAGTCCAAATCCCAATGAATAGATCTTCCTGACGTTTATTCCGAAGTTTTTAGCTAGTTCAGCGTCTTGCTGGACGCACCTCATGCGGAGTCCTAGGTTTGTCCTCTTCAAGAATATCCATAGCGTGGCCGCTATCATGATGGAGGCAAGCGCGACTGCTATTTTGTAGGAGGAGTAGCCGAACCATGGCGTAGAGATGACTGTGGAGAGGGGTGGGGGCACTGACCTGCTGTACGGGCCGATAACCATGAGCGTTGACTGCTGAATTATGTAGAGCAGACCAGCCGTGGCGATGATTGTTGGCTCTGGAGCATATTTGATCCTCGAGAGAACGGTCCTCTCGATGATTACTGCGAGGAATGCTGAAAACAGGGGCGCGATGATCAATGAGTAGAGCGGATTCTTCGCTGCTTCATACAGCACCCAAGTCATGACCGCTCCTATCATGTAGAATTCGCCATGCGTAAGATTCACTATTCTCAGGATTCCGTAAGACAGTGTGAATCCAATTGCTACGAGGGCGAATAATAGTCCCTCTGTGAGTCCGTCGAGGACGCCGAGGAAGAACGCGCTCAATGGATCCATGAGTCTCAGCTTCCCTACAGACTCATCTTAGTGTAGTCGTTTTCGTTTTCGTAGTATGAGTCCTCAATCCTTGTCCGGTGAATCGTTACTAGTCTGGAGTTTTTGACCATCGATATGAATTGTTGTCCAAATGCCTGGTGCGTCTTCCCGTCAAATCTTTTCGATCCCTGGGGATGATTGATGCCCTCGTTGAACCACTCCATGCCTTCCAGCGTGGCTATGAATAGCTTATAGTCTTCGAGGGTCGGTCTCTGATAACCGCTCTGCTCCACCGCCTCTTTAATCACGAACAGCGTCTCCCAAGTGCTGAACATGTGGCTGAATGTTGAGACCTTCTTCGGGTCTTCGACTGCCGCTCCCTCCTCGTTGACTCCCACCCGCTCCCTGTAGTACCTGTTGTAGGGCGTGTCGTAGCCCTCGAGGTATCTCGGAAAGCCCTCCCAGAAGTAGGTGCCTTCTAGATACTCGAGGCCAGGGCTGCTCAGAGGTATTCCCTCAAGCGAGTCGATAAAACCGAAAAGCTCGGGCCTCCTACTGCCTAGATATTCTCCAAGCTCTCTCATGAATGTCAGGATGGATGGGCCGACCATGACGTGGTAGATGACGTCGACGTTCTGTGGAATCTTCGAGAAGTACTTTGTGAAGGATGTCTCTGCGGGTGGTATTGGTATCTTCTCGACTATGACTGCTTCCTCCTTCTCAGCCGCCTTGCTCAGCCAGTCCCTGTGATCATACCCAAACGCGTAGTCTGGGTATATGATTGCGAGCCTCCTACCCAGGTTTTCGAAGATCCACTTCGAGACAGCGGATATCTGTCCTGGGACGTCGGTTATGCCCGGCTGGAAGCACCACCTGTTCAGCATGCCTAGCGGGACGTGTGTTCCCTCGCTGACCGCAAAGTATGGCTTCTTTAACTCTCCAGCTACTGGCCCAGAAGCTAGGACAACGTTGGAGAAGAGCGCGCCGATTATGAAGTCAACGTTGTGCTCGGTTGCGAGCTTCTGGACGACCTGCCCACCCCTCTGCGGATCGGTTCCATCATCCTCGATGATTAGCTGGACGGGTCTGCCGTCGATGCCGCCTCTCTCATTGATCAGCGAGACCGCCGCCTTAGCCGTCCTCTCATACCAGTATCCATAGTCGGCGCCTATGCCCGTCCTATGCACCTGAAAGCCTATCTTTATTGGGCTTTTCTCACCCACTTTTTGCGTCTCTGAGATTGGTCTCATGTTGCCCGCTAGGTAGCCTGCCGCTCCGCCGAGGATGAATGCTCCGACAGTACCCATGATCATTTTCCTTCTGCTGATCTTCGCGGCTTCCACAAACTCGAATTATTACTCAGGATTTATTATAGATGGGGTTGATGGCAATTATTGTCGTATAGTTTTTGCTTGATGCAAAAGATTGCCTCAATTCGTCAACTTGTTTATGCCTGAGCATCTTTATAATTCTCGAGAATCTCTAATAGTCAATGGGGATGGGGCTAGTCTTCAGGGTCGCCTCCAGCACCGGCGCCGTTACTAGAGAATTGAGGAGGATACTCGAAGAGCTGGGCATTGAGTGTCCAGTCGTGACTTCGCTGGAGGCCTATAACCTAGGCGAGTCGGACATAGTTGTAGTGGTTGGAGACGATAAGACGATACTGAAGTCTATCTTTGAGCTGGGCAATAGGGGGAACCCAATCCTCGGAGTTAGCGAAGACCCCACGAGAGGCTTCTTGTCCCAATGCACGATCAATGAGCTCAGGAGCGCAATCAAGACCATAATGAGGGGCATGTATAAAGTAGAGGAGAATACTAGACTCGCAGTCAAGATCGATGACGAGCAGCCAGTCCCAGCCGTCAACGAGGCTGCGATCTTTCCGCACAGAAGCGCGACGCTCATGGAGTACACCCTCTCGATCGACGACGAGATGATCTGGAGGGACTATGCGGACGGCGTGATAGTCGCGACGCCGCTCGGTTCTAGTGCTTACTCACTCTCTGCCGGTGGGTCATTGATACATCACGACGCGTCCGTCTTCGAGATAGTCCCAGTTAACTCCATAGACGTTACTAGGAGGGCGCTCGTCGTTCCAGACAGCTCCCAAGTAACGATTGACGGCGTGTCCTCTAGGCATGGCGTCGAGGTGATAATCGACGGCCTTGTGAGGATTCCAGTAAAGGAGAGAATAGTCATCACGAAGAATGAGGTGCCCTGCAGGTTTTTACGGGTTGATGGGCCATCCTCAATCCTCAGCAAGATCGAGAAGAAGATACACCTGGCTGAGGAGCTTCTAAGGATACCTCCTTCAGCAAAGCTAATCATCAAGATCCTCGAGTATGAGGGGCCATTGACTTATCGAGACCTAGTTAGGAGAACGATGATGCCTGAGAGGACGATACGCCACGCATTGAGCGTCCTCATCTCTCGGCGACTCGTGGCTAAGAAGCCGCTGCTGAGGGATGCGAGACAGAAACTCTACTATCTTCCATCACATCTCTCAAGCACTGATTCGAGGGAACGCCAAGCTCTTTAGGTGGGGCAAGATATATCTAATCCCTGCCTCATTCTTCTTCACGATGATGATACCGACCTGCCCTGAGAGCCCTTGGCTCTTTGAAGAGCATGTCTCCTCGCTGATTGATGGTCGGTGAATATGCATGCTTTTTGAGTTTTATGGACCACTGAGAGCGCAGTCTGGCCTTAAGTCCTACTCGGTCGAGGTTAAGGAAGAGGTCAGCCTACTCGACGCGCTGAGGCTGCTTCCTGATCGGGTAAGGGAATTAGTGATGGACGAGGAGGGGAAAATAAGGCCCGGCATACTGATACTCGTCAACGACGTCGATGCCCGGAGCGTTTATGGACTGAGCCTTAAGGTTAGGAACGAGGACAGGATCACGCTTATACCGACAATCCATGGAGGAGGGCCTCAAAATGATAGTATCTAGCTATCAGGGCTATTCCTTCGCTGCCGCTGTAGTTGAGAACATATTGAGGGACCCCTTAGAGCTGTTCGAGGACTATGATCTCCCCGAGGACTGCGCCGTCCAGTTCGTCGATCCAAGATGCATCTATACCCATCGACAGCTGCTCGTCGGCTTCATGAGCGCGGTTGACGCCTACTGGGTCAATGCGCAGAGAGCTAGGAAAATCGAGGTCGAGTTTCTCCTCCGACTTTCAGGGAAGAGGCAGATCAGTGAGGCCATCGAGGTCGTCGGATACAAGCAAGGAGAGAGGTGCGTATGTGTCTGCGCTATCACGAGGAGTGGTGGCAGGCCAGACGAGGCGGTCAGTAAGATTGCTGAGTATTTAGGCGGCTCGCTTTCAGACAATCTTGAGGCGGGTAGTCTTGAGCATGTTTTGAGACTATACGGAGTCTCGCA
>Ga0080004_1099195_pt1 | contig 47653 bp, 45 predicted proteins | sample WasSprMetagenome_FD_69207 | JGI IMG/M metagenome (GOLD analysis project Ga0080004, IMG submission 69207) | Sulfidic aquatic microbial communities from Washburn Spring, Yellowstone National Park, USA - WS (SPADES assembly) (version 2) | ecosystem: Environmental > Aquatic > Thermal springs > Hot...
CCGCCCCCCCGGGGGACGAGCCTCCGATGGGCGCCCGGGGCCGCCGGCCGGCACCAACTAGCGGTGCAGGCGGTGAACCGCGCCGGCGTGACCAGCGCTCCCTTTGCCATTGTCGTGGACGTGGTGCCGGCCGAGGCCATCAGCATGCCGGCCACCCCCACACCGACCGCAACGTCCCCTCCCACCCAGGAACAGCCCTCCCCCACGCCTCCGCCGGCCGCCTGCCTGAACAACGCGACCTTTGTCGCCGACATCACCGTGCCGGATGAGACGCCTTTCCGCCCCGGGGACACCTTCGAGAAAGTCTGGCGCATGCGCAACAGCGGCACCTGCCCCTGGGACAGCCGCTATGCCTGGGTCTTCGAATCCGGCGAGGCCATGACCGCTCGGCGGGCGGTGGAGGTCCCACCGACGGTTCCAGGGGCGGATGCGGATATCGCCGTGCCCATGACCGCGCCGGCCCAACCCGGCCGCTATACCGGCCGCTGGCGCATGCAGGGCCCGGACGGACAGTTCTTCGGACAGCGGGCAACGGTGATCATCGTGGTTATCCCGGCCGGCCTCACACCGCCGGCCGCGCCGGCGCGCCTGGAGGCAGAGTTTGCCCCGCCTGACTTGGTGATCCTCCGCTGGGTGGACCAGTCCGACAACGAGCAGGGCGTGCGCATATATACCGATGACGGCCGCACCCTCTTGGCCGATATCCCCACCCCCGATGTCACCGAGGCCCGCATCCAGCATGTGCCCTGCGGGCAGGAAGTGCGCTTCATCGTGAGGACGTACAACCAGGCCGGCGAGTCGGAGCCGGGCGCCAGCGTGACCCTGCGAACGCCGGACTGCGCCGCCGGCCTGCCGGTCATCCACTACTTCACCGCGGAGCCGGCGGAGATCACGGCCGGCCAGAAGGCGCTCCTGCGCTGGGACCTGGAAGGGGCGCGGGAGGCGCGCATCTTCCCCGGCGGTGAGGCCGGCGTCGTCGCGCCGGGCCAAATGGAGGTCTCTCCGACGCAGACCACCACCTATCGGCTGGTGGCGGTGAACGAGCTGGGAACGGTGGAAGCGCGCGTCACGGTGACGGTGCGGGAAGGGGCCGCCGGCGTGCCGGCCGTGCGCTTGACCATCTCCCCGGACACTGTCGGCCAGGGCGAGCCGTTCCGCATCACAGTGTCGGGCGAGGCCGAGGGCGGGCTGAACTCCATCTGGTGGTGGGGGGAAGGGACGGGCGATGCGGAGCTGGACGCGGTGCACGCCTATCCCTGTCAGGGCGCCGGCCAATGCTCGCAGGGCTGGGATGTGCGCACGGAGGTCAACGGCGAGCTGACTTTCCGCGCCAACGCTCGTTCCAACGCCGGCGTGCAGGCGGATCAGGGGGGCGCCCTGCCGGCGGCCCGCCTGCGGGTCATCCCGGTGCTCGTGCGGGCGCGCGACGTGCGGGTGAGCGGGGAACAATGCCTGGACCTGGAGACGGGGAGCGCCGGCGACTGCGGGCCGGCGATGGATGTCCGCTTCCTCTATGATGCGGTGGACGGCTGGAACCTGCAGGGCGTCAACGGCGGACAATTGGTGGGCCTGGGCGTCCAGCCGGCCATCGAGGCCATCAGCTACCGGGATGTGCGCGCTGCCACCGGCTGGCTTCCCCAAGTCGCCGTCGGGCCGCGCCCCGGCGCTTCGACGCCGACCCATACCCTGGTCGCTGTGCGCACGGGAGCCGGCCGCTTTGCCAAGCTGTTCCTCCGGGCGGATGCCGGCGCCCTGCTCGTGGAAGTCCTGACCTACGCGGAGTAGAAAGGAACTGGCCGATGAACCTGCGGGGATGGAGCTACGTCGCCCAAATCGTGTTGAGCCTGGAAGCGCTGGTACTGCTGGCCCTGGCCCTGCTGATCGCCTATTTCCTGGTGCGGGGGATGAACGCGGTGTTGAAAGCCGTGCCGGCCTACCTGCGGCAGGCGCACCAGATACTGGAGCAAGCGCGCGGCTACGTCGAACTGGCCTGCCGGCTCCTCATCTCGCCCATCACCGCGGTCGAATCCTTTTTGGCAAAGGTGCGCGGCATGTGGCAGGGCCTGCGGAAATGGCTGGCCGGCGATCTGTTCTCCTGACTTCCAGCGGCATTATCCGTGATTCATACGATGGCATTGAGGAGGAAGAAGTGCGCACCCGAACGACTGGTGTCCTGATCGGCGGATTGGTAGGGGCCCTGCTGGGGGCACTGGCGGCCTGGATCATCCTGGAGGAGAAAGAGGGGGTGGAAACGGGGCCGGCCGGCAGAGGTCACGGCCGGCGCGACCTCTCCGCCAGCGATATCCTCAAAGTGCTGATGTCCGCGGTCGCCCTCGTCCAGCAGATCGCGAAACTGCGACAGCGTGTGTGAACAGGGATGCCGCGCCGGCGGCCCAGGGGTAGGACGCAGTGAACGCCTGGTCCCGTTCCCAGTGGGGAGTGCTCATCGGCATCCTGCTCCTGTTCAACGTCCTGGCGTTCGGCAGTCTGCTGGCCTTGTGGCGCGAGGAGACGGCAGTGCCGGCGCGCCGGCCCACCATCATAGCGGGGGAGGTACTGCCCTCCCCGACTTTCGCGCCGGCGGCCGGCACAACTCGTGCGGACACTCCGACGGCTGTACCGAGGGGGCCGGCCGCGACCGCAACCCCTTCACCAACCCTCATCCCTTCTCCCACCATTCGCGTCCCGATCTTGGCGGACAATCTTCGGGTGCGGCATGGGCCAGGCCCCGCTTTCCCCGTGTGCGCCCAGGTGGCGCGGGATACGCCCGTGGCCATCGTCGGCCGGTCAGAGGACAGCCAGTGGCTGGAGGTGATCCTGCCGAACCGGGAGCACGGTTGGATCGCGGCGGAATACGCAGCACTTCCTTTGCCGGCGGTGCTCCTCCCTGTGGCTACCGGCGTCATCCCCACCCCTACATATACCCCGACAGCCACGCACACACCGACGCATTCCCCGACGCCCAGCCCATCCACCACGTTCACACGTACGCCCACCGCGTCCCCCACTTTCACGCGAACGCCAACCAATACTCCCACGCCGCCCCCCACCGCAACACCAACCGCCACAAAGCGGCCGGCGCGGCAAACCGCAACCCCAACACCCACTCCCCGGATGACCGCGACCGCGACGCCTGCATCCCAGCCGTCCCTTACCCCTCCTGCCGGCCAGTCGGTCGTGCTGGGGGTGGTGAGCACGCACTTCGGCCAGGATGGGTCGGGCGCGTACCTGGTGATCGGCGAGATTCGCAACGATGAAACCGTGCCGGTCCAGGACCCGCGGGTAGAAGTCACTTTCTATGATGAACGTTCTCGATTAGTGGACCGTGTGGTGGTCGCCCCTATGGTGCGGGCACTGCCGCCGGGAGGACGCGGCCCCTTCGCGCTGGTCTTCCCCTATGGGGGCACGCTGGGCGGCATCAGCGTGCGCGCTGCGGCGGTGCCGGCGCCGGCGCTGGAACTGCCGGCCCTGGAACTGCTGTATCGGCGCGGGTACCAGGACAGCAGTACCTACCGGGTCATAGGAAATGTCCGCAACGCCGGCCGGCGCTCCCTGACCAAAGTGCGGGCTATCGTGTCGCTGTACGGCCCCGACGGCGGGATCCAGGACGCTACCGTATGCTTCGTGCGGCCGGACACCCTGGAGGCAGGGGAAACCGGCGCGTTCGACTGTGCCTTCCCTCAGCACCAGCCGGCGGCCAGCTTCGCGGTCTATCTGGAAGCAGAGGCGCAGTAACTTTGGGCGGATGCCCTGAGGAGGCAGCGGAATGGAAAGGCCCTTGTTACCGGTGCGGGCCATGCCCAACGCCGGCCTGGTCACCGGCCATATTCATGCCCTGACCGCACACCCCCGGCGGGAGCAGGACGTGGTCCTGCGCCTGCATGTGGAGCGCGCCGATGATCTCCCCGACCTACCCAACTTTGTCGCTTCCGAAGTGGGAAAAGAGGTAGAAGTGGTGCTCCGGCGCGGCGGGGCGGCCGGCCTGCGCGCTGGTGACCGCATCCAGCTCACCGTGCGCTTCGAGGGGGATGAGTACGGCGGCGGCTTCTTTGCCAACGCCTGGGAATGCCGGGTCCTGGGGCCGGCAGGCGAGTCGTCCGCCTGTGCGGACACGTGACAGCGGGTGAAAACCAGACCCAGAGGAGGAACGCATGGAAACACGATGCACGGTTCATGATGCGATGCGGCCGGCGCCGGTAGCGCCCAGCCCCGAGGTACTACAGGCCATGCGGGAGGAGTTCCAGGCCCTGATCGCCGGCGCGCCGCTCAGCCTGCGGCCGCACATCCGGCTGGGAGAGTTCGAACCGCGCGGGCCGGGATTTTCCGACGGGGTCATCTATCCGCCCGGGGAGGTGCCGGAACGGGTGCTCCGCCTGGCGCCGGCGGCGCCGGCCGGCGCGCCCCTGGGGCCAGGGCCGGTGCGCGGCGTGGTCAACATCCTGGTGGCGCTGGTGCAGTTCCCGGACCTGTCCTTCTCCGTAGACCCAGCCTACTACCGCTCCCTGCTTTTCTCCAGCGGCACCTTCCCCACCGGCAGTCTGCGGGATTACTACACTCAGGCCTCGTACGGCAAGGTGCTCATTGACGGCACCATTATCGGCCCCTACACCCTGCCCCAGCCCTACCGCTTTTACACCGGCGAGCGCTCCGGCATGGGGGAGTATCCGAACAATGCACAGCGGATGACAGAGGATGCGCTGGAACTGATCGACCCGGATGTGGATTTCTCCCGCTTCGACCCCAACGGCGACGGCTATGTGGATGCGCTGGTCATCGTGCACGCCGGCCCGGGCGCCGAATCCATCCCCACCGCCGACCGCATCCATCACATCTGGTCCCACAAATGGGTGCTGAGCCAGAAGCAGTCGCGCGACGGCGTCAACCTGTACGCCTACCTGACCGTGCCGGAGGACGGCCGGCTGGGGGTCTGGGCGCACGAGCTGGGGCACCTGCTCTTCCAATGGCCCGATTTATACGACACCGATTATTCCTCCTCCGGGTTGGGCAATTGGTGCCTGATGGCCGGCGGGAGCTGGAACAACGGCGGACGCACGCCGGCGCTCCCCTGCGCCTGGTGCCGCATGTCCCAAGGGTGGACCGACACGGCCGTCATCACCGGCCAGGAACGCATCGCCATCCCGCGCGCCTCGGAGTATCAGCGCATCTACAAGCTGTGGACCGATGGACTGCCGCAGACCGAGTACTTCCTCCTGGAGAACCGCGCCCGGCACGGCTTCGACGCCTACCTGCCCGGCGAGGGCCTGCTCATCTACCATGTGGACGAGACACAAAGCTCCAACGCCAAGGAGCCCCATTATAAGGTGGCACTCATGCAGGCGGATGGGCTGATGGAGCTGGAGACGAAGGCGGACAGCGGGGACGCCGGCGATCCCTTCCCTGGCTCCACCAACAACCGCACCTTTGACGATGCCTCCAACCCATCCAGCCGCTCCCATGCGGGAGCCCCCACGTTCGTGGCGGTGCGGGAGATCAGCGATGCCGGCATTATCATGACGGCGCTGGTGGACGTGCGGTCGGCGGCTGTGCCGGCCGGGCCGCCGGCGCCGCAGGAGCCGGCCGCGGCGCGCTCCGTGACCGAGGTGCCGGGCATCGGAGCGGTGCGGGCGCGCCGGCTGGCTGAAGCCGGCATCGGGGACCTGGCGGCGCTGGCCGGCTCCGATGCCGGGCAGGTGGCGGGGATCCTGGGCGTCTCGCAGGAGACGGCGGCCGGCTTTATCGCCGCGGCGCGCTGGCTGATCTCCCAGTAAACCTCAGCCGAAGCGGCGGTTGTTGTCGGCGCGCCACTTCATAATGGCGAACAGCTCTGCCACCGACTGCACGTCAATACGGTCGATCTGGGCGGTGGGGTTCAGCTTACGCAGATAGGCCAGCACCTCTTCTGAGGGGTTGATGCAGGTGATGGTGTGGCCCAGGTCACCGTGTACCTTGGCGGCATCGTCCGGGCTTTCGCCGCGGGTACAGCGGAAGCGCAGGAAATAGTGCCGGCAGGCGTCGTACCATGCCCACGGCGTGCCCTGTGGGAACAGGACATAGTGACTGCGGTAAGAGGCGGGCTTCACCGTGAGCGTCGCCAGCCGGTCAATGATGCCGCCCAGGGTCTCGAAGGAGTGCCAGGGGGCGACGGCGCCAACGACGAAGATGGCCGCGCCCAGCACATAATCGTCCTTGGCCAACTCATCATTGTACCATTTGAGGGATTCCCAGTACTGCTCCTCGCTGACGCCGGTGCGCCAGCCCACGTCCGGCCGGCCAGGATACACCCCTTGGGTCAGCCCGCATTCGGTGATGACGGCGATATGTTTCGGCCCCATGGCCTGCCGGATCGGTTCCATGATGCGGCGGTAGCGCAGGGCCAGCCACATGCCGCCGTTGCCGGCCTGCACCCCCTCCTGGTGCAGTCGCCACATGGTCGGCCAGTCATACTCGTGAAAGCCCAAATAGGTGTACAACTGCAGGGTGCGGGGGAAATAGCGCAGCCAGTCCTCGCCCAGATACTGGCCAGTGCCGAAGTTCATGGCGATGGGTTCCATGCCGGCGGCCTTGATGCGCTCCCCGAAGGCCACCTGAAACCGGTCGTAGGCGTCGTACTCCTCCGGCGAGCTGGAGTGGGCCAGGCATTCGTTGAAGGATTCCCAGGCGTTGAACAGCTTATAGCGGTTGACCTCGATGTTCAGAACGCGTTCAGCGAAGGCCCGGCCGCGCTCCTCCGGGTTCGGCATAAACACCTGGTTCGGCTCATACAGCCGGCCGATGATAAAGGCGTCCGGCAGGGCCTCCCGCACCCGCCGCCAGAAACCCACGTCGTGGTCCAGGGTCTTGATCACCGGCGGCCGCACCTTGAGGATGGCCTGGAAGACCTCCTCGCTGACGCGATTGACGTGGAACCCAAGCTTGAGCATTGTTCCCACCTCCCACAGATTCCCCTGCTGGCAAGGACTATAGCATATCCGCCGGCGGGCGTCAACAGCCTAAGGTGACAGTCACCTCAAAGGTGACTGTCACCTCCAAGGTGACTGTCAGCTTTACGCCTTGAAGATGACTGTCAGCTTGCGCCGTTTGACAAATCTCCGCCGGCAGGCATAATATATAATGTGGTCGTGCTAGACGGGGAGCTAGCGGTGCCCTGTACCCGCAATCCGCTATAGCGGGGTCGAATTCCCCTCCGAGGGCCAGATGCTTCTGAGACTGCCCTGGCATCTGGCGTTGAGGATTGGGTCCTACGCGGCGGAAGCCCGTGAACCCCGCCAGGTCCGAGAGGAAGCAACGGTAAGCGGTCACTTCCGGGTGCCGTAGGGGAGCCTGGTCTGAGCCGGGTGCCTGCGGCAAGTCAGGGGATATGGCTCGAAGAGGGGTGCACGACCACATTTTTATGCCGGCGGGCCGGCATCCTGCATGAGTGAATCCTGCGATGTCCCAACCAATATACGATGTGATTGTGGTGGGCGGGGGCGCCGCCGGCATGATGGCCGCCGGCCGCGCCGGCGAATGCGGCGCCCGAACCCTCCTGCTGGAAAAAATGCCCCGCCTGGGCACCAAGGTCCGCATCACCGGCAAAGGCCGCTGTAACCTCACCAATATCGCCAGCCGGGAGGTGTTCATCTCCCATTTCGGCCCCCAGGGACGCTTCCTGAACAACGCCTTCGGCCGCTTCTTCTCCGAGGACCTGCGCGCACTGCTGGAACGCTTCGGCGTGCCCACCAAGGTCGAACGCGGCGGGCGCGTCTTCCCCCTTTCCGACCAGGCAGTGGATGTGGTCATCGCCCTGGAGCGCTATATGAGGACGAACCGGGTGGAGATCCGTCTGAACACGCCGGCCCGCGGCCTCCTCCTGCGGGATAATGCCGTCGCCGGCGTGCGGACCGACGCCGGCACCATCGCCGGCCGCACCGTGATCCTGGCCGCCGGCGGCATGTCCTATCCCGGCACCGGCTCCACCGGCGACGCCTACCCCTGGCTGGAGGCGCTGGGGCATACCATCCATCCCCTGCGGCCGGCGCTGGTGCCGCTGGAAACGCAGGAACCCTGGTCCCACGCCCTGGCCGGCCTGACCCTGCGCAACGTGCGCGTGACCCTGCTGGTGAACGGTCAGAAGCGCCACAGCCAGTTCGGGGAAATGCTCTTCACCCATTTCGGCGTCTCCGGCCCCATCATCCTCTCCATGAGCACGCTGGCCGTGGATGCCCTGGCAGAGGGCCGCGTGCAGATATCCATTGACCTGAAGCCGGCCCTGCGCGATGAGGAGCTGGACGCGCGCCTCCAGCGGGAGCTGGACGCACACGGCCGGCAGGCCATAAAGACCATTGCCAAAAACCTCCTGCCCCAGCGGCTCATCCCGCCCGTGCTGGAGCTGGCCGGCATCCCGCCGGATAAGGTCGCCGGGCAGATCACCGCCGCGGAGCGCCGGCGGCTGGCCGCCGTCCTGCGCGACCTGCGCCTGACCGTCACCGGCTCCCGCTCCTTCCGCGAGGCCATGGTCACCGCCGGCGGCGTGGACGTCAACGAGGTGGACCCGCGCACCATGGAGTCAAAGCTGGTGAAAGGCCTATACATCGTCGGGGAACTGCTGGACGTGCACGCGGACACCGGCGGCTACAATTTGCAGGCGGCCTTTTCCACTGGCTACGTCGCCGGCGGCGCGGCGGCGGAGCGCGCCCGGGCTACGGCAGAAGGGTGATTTTCCCCAGGTCCGCCGGCTCGGCCGGCCGCAGGCCCGTCTGCGGGTCGTAGAAACCCACCAGCAGGCGGTAGGTGCCCGGCAGAGCATCGGCCTGCACCGGGATGTGGTAATGATCGAGGATATATTCCCCATCCATCCAGGATAGTGTGGGCATTTTCCCATCGGCCGGCACCCCATCGGCCTGACCCCAAATGGTGCCGGCGGCATCCACCACGTGACAGAACACGTGATACTCCCCGGGGATAGGGCCGATGCGATGCCACACCAGGGTAAGCTCCAACACCTCGCCGGCCCGCGCCTGCCGGGATGAAAGGGTGAAGCCGGCAAGCTCAATGCCGGGCGCCGGCTGAGCGCCGGAGGGCTCCGCCGGAGTCATCGGCAGTGTCCGCTGGGGCCGGCGGGTCGTCACCATGACGCGTCCCAGTTCCACGTAATCCCGCGTGCCGGCCAGCCAGCCCGCCGGCCGCGCCGTGAGGCGCCGGCCGTCCGCCGCCCGGTACCAGCCCAGGATGAGCCGGTAGCGGCCGGCCGGCGTATCCGCCGGCACATGCAGGGAGCGTATATCCCGCACCGCCTGGCCGGCGCCCCAGCGCGATGTCGGGAAGCGGCCGCCCGCCGGCGGCCCTTCCTGCGCGGCCACCAACTGCCCCCGGTCGTCCAGAAGCTGGACGAACAGCACCAGCTCCTCCGCCGGCGGCTGTAGGGCGCTCCACAAGGTGGTCAGGTGCACGTAGCGGCCGGCCTGGACCTGCCCTTCCGGCAAACTCCTCTCCAGCAGGGCCAGCCTCCCATCGAAAACCGCCAGCGGCCGAAGGCCCTGCGGCGCCCGGTCCCCGGGGGCGGAAAGCTCCGCGGCCTGCGCCAGGAGGCTACCCTCGCCGGCCGGCCACGACGCGCCGCCCTCCGCTTCATACACCCCGACCATCAGGCGGTACGTGCCGGGCGGCAGGCCCAGCGGAGGATGAAGCCGCACTGGATGGCGCACGAGCGCGCCGGCCGGCCATTGGTCCGTGGTATAGAGCGTCCCCAGCGGTTGTTCGTCCGTCTGTGCCCATGTTATGCCGGCATCATCCACCAACCGGACCGTGACCGCCAGCCGCGGCAGGCCATCCTCCCGCGGGCGCCACCACAGCACCGCATCCAGCGGCACACCCTCGTGAAGCTCACCAGAGGGCGCCTCTACGCCGGCCAGCTCCAGCCGGCCGCCGAACACCGCCCCCAGGGTCTCGGCCGAGGCGGGCAGGGAGGCCGGCGCCGGGTGGGTCAGGTAGCCCTGCACCCGCATGTTGCTCAGGCCGGCAAAGGCCGGCGTCTCCTCGAACTTGCGGCCGTGGGCCTCCAGCCAGGCGCGGATATAGCCGTCCGGGTCGGTGACGGTGTCATAGATGCGGTACACCCATACCCGCTCGTAGTCGGCGAAGAGCCGGCGGAGCTTCTCATCCGCTTCCGCCCGGGGAAGGGCATAAAAGTCGGAGCGCGGGTCCCCCCAGCCCAGGGAGGGAGAGCCGTCCACCGTGCCGGTCTGCACCAGCGCCAGCCCCTGCGGCGCGTCCGCGCGGCGGAATGCCTCGCCGTACTCGCTCAGCCGGCCGCGCCAGGCCACCGGCATGTCCAGATAGTAGAGGAGCGTGGGATAGGCGTAGCCGGCGTTCACCAGCACCACATCGCCCGGGCGCCAGTGCTCCGCCAGGAAGCGCACAGCGGCGCGGTGGTCGTCGGGGGCATAGCGCGGCAGGAAGTGATACTGCGCCAGGGAGAAGGTGCTGACGAGCGCGATGAGGATGCCGGCCAGCCAGGGCGCGAGACGCCACCTCGCGCCAGCTTCCTCCAGGCCGATGCCCACCAGCACCGCAAAGGCCGGCGCGTAGGTGAACAGATAGCGCACGTGATACAAGGGCGACCAGATGGACAGCAGTTCGATGAGCGCCAGGGGGATGAGGAAATAGCCGGCGACCAGCAGGAGATGCCGGCCGTTCCGCCGCGCCAGGCTCCACGCGCCGGCCAGCGCCAGGGCCAGGATCACCAGCAGGAAGGGCCAGACCTGCGCCGGCTCCACCGATTGGCCGAAGCTCAATGCGGTCAGCGACTCCAACAGTACCTTGCCGACCGGCGTCCATTCCCGCCAGGGTGGCACCGGCGGGTTGGTAGCCTGTCGGTAGGCCACCGGCAGCCATGGGGCATAGACCAGAAGGACGCCGGCCTGCGCCACTGCCCAGGACATGAACAGGCGCCGGCGCTGTGCCGGCGGCCGCGCCAGGATCTCGGCCAGCGCCCACACGTTGAGGGCAACCAGCAGGAAGGCGAAGTAGTACAGGGTGTACAGGCCGGCGGCGGAGGCCAGGACATAGACCGTCCATCCCAGGGGTTGGCGCCGCGGCGCGTGCACCGCCAGCCAGAGTCCGCCGGCGGCCATCAATCCCAGCCAAGCGCCCAGGGTGTACATGCGCACTTCCTGGGCATACCAGATATGGTACGGGGAGATGGCCACCAGGAAGGCGGCCCACATGCCGGCGCGCCGGTATCCCAGGGCGCGCGCCAGCCGATAGACCATGGGGATGAGCAGGACCCCGAAGAACAGCGAAAGGAAATTGGCGGCGAACTCCCCATTGCCGGCCAGCCGGCTCCAATAATGCAGGAGCGCATAGTAGAGCGGGGGATGGATGTCACCGGCGGTGTGCCGTATCATGGCCGGGATATCCAGGCCGGCCAGGTACAGGCTGACCCCTTCGTCGTACCAGATGCTTTGCGCCCCCAGCCGGCCCAGCCGCAGGCAAAAGCCGGCCAAGATGACAGCGCCGAGCAGGAGCACCTGCCCCGACGCGGCGCGGCGTGTCGGTGAGGGAGCAGAAGGGCTGGCGTGGCCGGCCATGGCGGGAATTCCCTCGCTTCCGCTCAGGAGCCGGCGCGCCGCTCGCGGGCGTACGCCGCCGCCAGGCCGCCGCCGGCGGTCTCGCGATATAGAGAGGACAGGTTATGCCCGGTCTCGCGCATGACCGCCACCACAGCGTCGAATGGGATAAGATGGGTGCCGTCCGAAAAGAGGGCGTAATCCGCACAGGTCAGGGCGCGGGTGGCGGCGTGGGCATTGCGCTCGATGCAGGGGATCTGCACCAGGCCGGCCACCGGGTCGCAGGTTAAGCCCAGGTGATGCTCCAGCCCCATTTCGGCGGCGTATTCGATCTGGCGCGCCGTGCCGCCCAGCAACTGCGCCGCCGCGGCGGCCGCCATGGCGCAGGCCGCCCCGATCTCGCCCTGACAGCCCACCTCGGCGCCCGATATCGAGGCATTTTCTTTGATCAGGTTGCCCACCAGGCCGGCGGTGGCCAGGGCGCGCAGGATCGCTTTTTCGGAAGGCTCGATGACCTCCTGCAGGTAGGACAGGACCGCCGGCAGGACGCCGGCGGAGCCGCAGGTCGGGGCAGTTACGATGACACCGCCGGCGGCGTTCTCCTCCGCCACCGCCAGGGCATAGGCCACCAGCAGGCCGGTGCGGCGGAAATGCCGGCCGCCGGTCACCGCCTTGCGGTGGATGGACCAGGCCTTACGGGTCAGGCCCAGGCCCCCCGGCAGTGCCCCTTCCGCCTCCAGCCCGCGGGCGACGGCGGCGCGCATGGCCTTCCACACCTCGGCAAGGAAATCCCAGATTTCCTTGCCCTCGCAGGCTTCGACATATGCCCAGAGCGGCTGGCCTTCGCGCCCGCAGTATTCGTTCAGGATGGCCTCCATCGTTGTGAGCGGGTATACCTGTGGTGATGGGGGAAAACCGTCACCGCGCAGTGCGCCGCCGCCCACGCTGTAGACCTGCCAGGCGCCGATAACACTGCCGGCATCATCCAGCGCCTCCAGCAGCATGCCGTTGGGATGGGCCGGCAGGTACTCGTCCGGCTTCCAGATCAGCTCCACGGCGGCCGGCGCCAGCGCCTCATGCACCGCCCGGTCCGCCAGGTGCCCCTTGCCCGTGGCCGCCAGACTGCCGAACAGCGTCACCCGATAGCGCGCCGCATAGGGGTACTGCTGTCGAAAGGCGCTCGCCGCCCGATGCGGCCCCATCGTATGACTGCTGGATGGCCCCACGCCAATGCGAAACAGCTCACGCAGTGATTCCATAGCCCCTCACCTACAGCGATTTAAACACCCGCCCCAGCGATTCACCGTAGACGTGCAGGTCCCATTCGCACAAATACCCAAAGGGCGTAACGGATACCTCATAGCCGGCGCCGCGCAGGCGCTCCGCGGTTTCCTCGATCTCTGCTGGGCCAGCGCCGGCTCCGCCTTCTCCTCCGCCAGGTGGGTGAAGGAGTGCAGGAGAACCCTGCGGAAGCCCCATTTGTTAGCCAGCCACTTGATATTCTTGACCAGCTTGGTGCGCACGCCGGCCCAATCGCCGGCATCCGCCGGCTCCACATGGATAAAGGCCAGCACAACGTCGCGCAGGTCCTCTTCCTTATCCTGGTCCGGCGCTTCGGGAAGCGTCTTCTCGAACGTGCGGTACCAGAAGCGCCGGGCGGTGAACATCAGGAGCTTCATCTCAGCCGGCCACCTGCTCGAAGACGCGCAGCCAGTTCTCCCCCAGGATTTTGCGCACCGCCTCTTCCGAATACCCGCGCCGCAGGAGCGCCTCGGTGATCATGGGCGTGTGGCCGACGTGCTGGAGGAATTCCGCCGTCGGTTGGAAAAAGCCGTCCCAGTCGGAGCCGAGGCCCACATGGTCAATGCCGGCCACCCGCACGATGTGGTCAATGTGGTCCATGAGCTTGTCCAATGTGGCCTCCTCTGGGTTCTCCGCGATGAAAGCCGGCACGAACGTCACCCCGACCACACCCCCGCTGGCGGCGATCCGCTCGAGCTGGGCGTCCGTGAGGTTGCGGCGGTGATTGCAGACGGCGCGGGCGTTGCCGTGGGAGCAGACCACCGGCCCTTCGTACACCTCAAAGACATGGGCCACGCCGGCCGGCGCCAGATGGGCGATGTCCACCATGATGCCCAGCTTGCGCATCTCCTGCACTAACCGCACGCCGAACTCGGTCAGCCCCCCGCCGGTGCGCTCCTCCCCCACACCGTCGGCAACCTCGTTGCGGTGGTTCCAGGTCAGGCCGATATTGCGCACCCCCAGCCGGTAGAAGGCCCGCAGAACGGTCAGATCGCCCTGCAGGGCGTCCGCGCCCTCCAGCCCCAGGATGCCGGCGATTTTGCCCTCCCGCTTGGCCTGGCGCACATGCTCGGCGCGCGTGGCCAGCATGACCTGCGCCGGCCAGCCCTCGACGATCTCGTACATGGTCTCGATCAGGCGCAGGGTCTCCCATGCCGCCTTATGGCGCAGTTCCGGGCGGACGTAGGCGGCGAAAATCTGTGCCGTGATGCCGCCCTCCTGCAGGCGGGGCAGGTCCACCTGTCCCTTGCCCTCGTAGCGGTCCCAGGGCCGCTCGCCGGCCAGGATGTCCAGCAGTGTGTCGCAGTGCCCATCAAAGACGATAGCAGATGCGTGCAGGTTCCGAGCGCGTTCGGAGATCTCCATATTCATCGGTGGGTCTGATCCTCCTGTGTAGGTTGGTCGGTGGATTGGCCGGCGTCCGGGGACTGCCGGCGCAGTTCGGAAAGCCGCGCAGTATAGCGCACCAGCGTGCGCCACCAGGCGCGGTTCCACTGCGGACTGCGCGGCGTGCGCTCCCGGCTGGTCACGATTTTACGAATGCCCTCTTCCAGGATTTCCTCGGCGGAGCACTGCTCCGCGGTCTCATGTTCCTGATCCTGTCTGGTATCCATACGGTTCAACCTGGCCCGCGATGGCCTTGTTCATCATCCTGCGAAATTTATCACGGGTTTGACATCCCCCCATCCTTCGGGTACAATGGACGCTATCCGAAGGTGGGAGGGCACTGCATCATGACGACATTCTACCTGGTACGCCACGGCAACACCGTCTGGAACCGCGATATCCGCTTCCGCGGACGCACGGACCTTCCCTTGGACGAGACCGGTCTGGCGCAGGCCCGGGCGACGGCGCAGGCGCTGGCCAACGTCGGGTTGGCGGCGGTCTTTGCCAGCCCATTGAAGCGGGCGTTCAACACGGCCGAGCTGATCGCGCAGGCCGCCGGCCTCATCGCCCGCCCACTGCCGGACCTGATGGACATTGACTTCGGCGAGTGGCAGGGCAAAAGCCCCGCCGAAGTGGAACAGGAATATCCGGAGCTGTACCGCCGCTATCTGGAAGCCCCGCACCTCGTGCACTTCCCTGGCGGCGAGAGCCTGGAAGGTGCACGCGCCCGCTTCGTCCAGGGCGTCCTGAAGGTGGCTGAGATGTTCCCGGAACAGAAGGTCTGCCTGGTCGCCCATCAGGCGGTCAACCGGGTGCTGTTAACGGCGGTGCTGGGCCTGGGCACCGATGCCTACTGGCGCATCAACCAGGATACTTGCTGTATCAACGTCTTTCATTACGACCCTGCTACGTACCGGTTCACGGTGGATCGCTTGAACGACACCCACCATCTGGCGCATCTGGGCTAGGGACGCCGGCTTCCGGCCCTCATCCCGCTCACCGCACTTCGTGCCGCAGGACAACGCGCCCGCCGGCGTCTTTGATCAACACGGTAGTCCCTTCTTCCCACAGGGCAGCGTCCAGCCCCCAATAGAGATTGACCTCATCATCTTGACCAGCGCCGGTATGCAGGATGATCGTGCCGTGACCCGTGAGCGTCACGTCCGGAAACGAATAGACATGGCCGCGGCCGTCGCTCACTGACCAACCCTTCAGGTTCAGCGCGGCCGCGCCGGCATTGGTGAGAAAAAGCGCTTCGTTCTGAATATCGCCGGCGCCGATGACGGCGGCAACCTCCAGGCTCGCTCCCTGGGGCCGCGGCGCCGGTTCGGCCGGCGTGCTGGTGAACAGCGGCGTCGGCGGCGCGGCCGGCGTGTGGGTGACCTCCGGCACCCGGGTGATGACCGCGGATGCGCCGGCGGGGATCAGCAGTTTCTGCCCCACGCTGATGTAATCCGGGTCCGTGATGCCGTTAGCCTGCATCAGATCCTCCAGGGGCACGCGGAAGCGCAGGGCAATGGAGGTCAGGCTGTCCCCGGGCTGTACGACGTACAGTATCTCGCTCTGGGGCGGGGTGGCCGACGGCGTGGGGCTTGGCCAGGGCAGGGCCATATAGGCCGGCCGGCCCCGCTCCCACTGCCGCAGGGTAACCTGCACCACGACGAAGCTGACGGCGGCCGCGATCACCGCATTGATGAGGATGACCAGTGCCAGTTGGCGTCTGTTCATGCATCGATCCCGTGCTTCCGGACAGCGTACAGCGGCATTATAACCGTTTCTGGGACGCTTGACAATCCGCAGGGGACACGAGGACGGTGACGGTCACCGCCTCCCGATAAGGTGTCTCCCCGATGCATACAGCGAGGGAAAGATGGTGCGAGATTCTGAGGAAGAACAGGGTATGGAACAGGAGCTTCGGCCCGAAACACCGTCAGGCCGAAGCCGGCGCATCGAACGCCTGCGGGGCATGGATGACCTCCTGCCCCCGGCCGCCGTCTGCCAGCGCGGCATCATCGGCCGGCTGAGCCAGGTCGCGGAATCCCACGGGTTCCGCCCCGTGGATGTGCCGGTGTTCGAGTACACCGAGCTGTTCCTGCGCAAATCGGGGGAGGTCCTGGCGCCCAAGCTCTACTCCTTCACCTTTCACAACCGCAGTATCTGCGCCCGGCCGGAATTCACCGCCTCGGTAGGCCGGCTGTATGTGGAGAGTCTGCAGGATGAGCCGCTTCCCCAGCGCCTGTATTATTACGGGCCGGTGTTCCGCTACGAGAAGCCCCAGCGGGGCCGGCGGCGTCAGTTCACCCAGTTCGGCCTGGAGATCATCGGGGGAGAAAGCCCCCTCGCCGATGCGGAGCTGATCCTCCTCGCCTGCGAGGGGCTGGAAGCGGTGGGGATCGGGAATTTCTGCGTCGTGCTGGGGCATATCGGCGCCATGCTGGATCTGCTCAAGCGGCTGAAGCTGGACCGGCGGGCGCGCAACTTCGTGCTCAGCAACCTGGAGAACCTGAGCCGGCCCGACCGCGGCCTGCCCTATGTGGAAGAGCGCCTGCGCGAGCTGTACCCGCCGGCGGAGCACAGCGCCGCGCACCAGCAGTTGGTGAGCGGCGCCAAACGGGAGGAGGCGCGCGCCGTGCTGAGCGCCCTGCTGGGCCGGCTGAACGCCGAATCCGCCCTGGGAAGCCGCACGGTGGACGAGGTGGTGGACGGCGTGCTCAACCAGCTCTCGCGCCCGGACCAGGTGCCGCTTATCCGGCAGGCGCTGGCCCTGGCCGAGCAACTGCATCGCGCTGCCGGCCCACCCCGGGAGGCACTGCCGGCGGCCACCGCCCTGCTGGAACAGCATCACCTCAGCCAGGAGCCGCTTCGCAACCTGACAGACATCGTCGAACTGTTACGCGCCGCCGGCATGCCCGAGGAGCGCATCATCGTGAACCTGGGCCTGGGCCGCGGGTTGTATTACTACACGGGCATGATCTTCGAGATATACCCCACCCTGCCGCAGGGGGATGAGCCGCAGTTGTGCGGCGGCGGCCGCTACGATGACCTGATCGTCTCGCTGGGCGGCCGGCAGAGGACGCCGGCGTGCGGCCTGGCCTACGGGGTCCAGCGGCTGGCCGCCTGTGCGCAGGGGGAATGGACGAGCCAACCGCCCCAGGCGCTGGTGTGTGCGGCGTCGCCGGCGCTCCACGGCGCCGGCCTGGCGCTGATGCGCCAACTGCGCCAGGAGGGCCTGCGCGTGGAGCTGGACCTGCGGAACCGCTCCCCGCGCGCCAACCTGGATTACGCGTTGAAACGGGGTATCACCCACCTCATCATCGTGGACGGCACGCCCACCGCCCCCCAATATCACCTTGCCCCCGTGAGCGCCCCGAAACAGTCCGTCCCCATGACCGATGTTCAAGCGCTGGCGGCGGCGGTGCGGGGCGCCGGCCCGGCCCGCGACGCGAAGGAGGGTTCCCATGTTTAGAGGGACAGTGGAAACGGTGCGGCTGGCCTTGCCCAGCAAGGGACAGTTGGAGGAGCCGACGCTGGCGTTCCTGGAGCGCTGTGGCATGCGCGTCTCCAAGACCAACCCGCGCCAGTACCTGGCGCGCATGCCGGCCTTCCCCCAGGTGGAGGTGCTCTTCCAGCGGCCGGCGGATATCTTCACCAAAGTGCGCGACGGCGACGTCTGCCTGGGCATCACCGGCTTTGACGTCGTCGCGGAAGGCCGCTCGGACGGGGATGAGACCCTGGTCCTGTACGAGAACCTGGGCTACGGCGGGTGCGACCTGGTGCTGGCGGTGCCGGAGGGATGGCTGGACGTCAACTGTCTGGCGGACCTGGCGGACCTGGCGCTGGAGTGGTGGGAGCAGGGCCGGCCCCTGCGCATCGCCACCAAGTACCCCAACCTGGTGCGGGAGTTCCTCTATCGCAAGGATATCCACCACTTCACCCTGGTCGAGGCCTCGGGGGCCATCGAGGCCGCGCCGGCCATCGGCTACGCCGATCTCATCGCCGATATCACCGCCACCGGCACCACCCTGCGGGAGAACCGCCTCAAGCAGTTGGACGACGGCGTCATTCTGCATTCGGAGGCCTGCTTCATCGGCAACCGGAGCATGCTGGCGCGGGGCGGGCCGGCCCTGGCGGTGGCGGAGCAGATGCTGGAGTTCATCGAGGCGCACCACCGCGGCCGGCGCTACCGCTCCATCCTGGCGAACATCCCCTGCCATGAGCCGGCCGCGCTGGCGCGGCAGATGCTCGACCGGCCGGTCGTCGCCGGCCTGCGCGGCCCCTCGTTCCTCCCCATTTACGACGCCAACGGTGACTGCGTGGCGGTCACCGTCAGCATCGTGGTGCGCGAGGAGCAACTGCACCAGGCCATCCAGGAGTTCCGCCGGCTCGGCAGTACGGAGGTCATCGTCTCGCCGGTGGAATATATCTTCAGCGCGGAATCGGAAGCGGTCGGGCGTCTGCACCGGGCGCTCGGGAAGAATTGATGATCATCAGCACCAGGACAGGGAATATGGAGTACGTGATGCGGATATACGACAATGTGGAGGAGGCCCGCCGCACCATCCTGCGCCGGCCCGATGTGGAAGAGGTAGAGATACCGCCGGCGTTGGCGGCCAGCCTGGAGCGCCTGTTCGGCCGGCCCATCTCGCCGGCGGAGGCGGTGCAGAGAATCATCCGGGACGTGCGGGAGCGCGGGGACGCCGCGCTGATGGAATGGACGCGCCGCATTGACGGCGTCGAACTCGCCGCGCTGGAAGTGCCGCGAGAAGCCTGGCTGGCCGCCCGTGATGCCCTGGAACCAGACCTGCGTCAGGCGCTGGAGCTGGCGGCGGAGCGCATCGCCGGCTTTCACCAGCGCCAGCACGTGGACTCCTGGACGGCGTTCGACGCCGGCGGCATGCTGGGGCAGATCGTGCGGCCGCTCCAGCGGGTGGGGGTATACGTGCCGGCCGGCACGGCCCCCCTGCCGTCCTCCCTACTGATGGCGGCCGTGCCGGCGCGCGCCGCCGGCGTGGAGGAGATCGTCGTCGTCTCCCCGCCGCACCGCCGGACGGGGGAGATTGCGCCGATCATCCTGGCCGCGGCCGCCATCGCCGGCGTGGAGCGAGTCTTTCGCGCCGGCGGGGCGCAGGCCATCGCCGCGCTGGCATACGGCACGGAGAGCATCCCGCGCGTGGACAAAATCGTCGGCCCGGGCAACTTGTTCGTCGCCTTGGCCAAGCGTATGGTGTTCGGGCAGGTCGGCATTGACGGGATATATGGGCCGACAGAGACGCTGGTCATCGCCGACGAGAGCGCCCCGCCGGCGGTGGTGGCGGCGGACCTGCTGGCCCAGGCGGAGCACGACGTGTTGGCCTCGGCTGTACTGCTCACCCCTTCCGAACGCCTGGCGCGTGCGGTCCAGGAGGAGGTCCGCCGGCAGGCAGCGCGCCTTTCCCGCCAGGATACGATCGCCGGCTCCCTGTCCAACCGGAGCGGCATCGTGCTGGTGCGCGACCTGGAACAGGCCGTTGAGCTGGCCAACGAGTACGCCCCGGAGCATCTCTGCCTGCTGGTGGCGGAACCGTGGGAATATGTCTGGCGTGTGCGCCATGCCGGCGGCATTTTTGTCGGGGAGCACTCGTTTGAAGTACTGGGAGATTACGTCGCCGGCCCGTCGCACGTCATGCCGACCGGCGGGACCGCCCGCTTCGCCTCCCCGCTGAACGTCATGGACTTCGTCAAGGTCACCAGCCTGGTGGCGCTGGGACGCGCCGAGCTGGACGCGCTGGGGCCGGCCGCGGCGCGCATCGCCACGGCGGAAGGCCTGACCGCGCACGCCCATGCGGTCTATGTCCGCCGGCCGCCGGCCAGCCCTTCCCCGGAGGAAAGCTGATATGTCCGCGCCCTTCGTACGTCCGGATATCCTGGACATGGAGGAATATCAGCCAGTGGTGCCGCTGGACGTGCTCAGCCAGGAGCTAGGCATCCCGGCGGAAAAGCTGGTCAAATTAGACGCGAATGAGAATCCGTACGGCCCCCTGCCGGCGGTGCGCCAGGCCCTGGCCCAATGCGATGCCTTGCACATCTATCCGGACCCGATGCAGAACCGCCTGCGCGATGCCCTTGCCGCCTTCCTCGGCCTGCCGCGCGATATCATCTTGGCCGGCGCCGGCTCCGACGAGCTGATTGACCTTATCATGCGGCTGGTGCTCCAGCCGGGAGATTATATCCTGAACTGTCCGCCGACCTTCGGCATGTATGCCTTCGACGCCGCACTGCACGGCGCCCGGGTCATTGCGGTGCCGCGCCGGCCCGATTTCTCCCTGGACCTGGCCGGCATCGAGCGCGCCGTCGAGCGGCACCGTCCCAAACTGCTTTTCCTGGCCTGCCCCAATAACCCCGACGGCAGTGTCTTTGACGCGGATACCCTACGCCGGCTCCTCGCCCTGCCCCTATTAGTGGTGGTGGACGAGGCCTATGCCGAGTTCCGCGGCGAAAGCTTCATCGGCCTGGTGCCGGCGCACGAGAACCTCATCGTCCTGCGCACCTTCAGCAAATGGGCCGGCCTGGCCGGCCTGCGGGTGGGATACGGCGTGTTCCCGCCGGCGCTGATGCCGCACCTGTGGAAGATCAAACAGCCCTACAACATCAATGCCGCCGCCCAGGTCGCCGCCATCGTCTCGCTGGAACACGCCGACGAGCTGATGGACATCGTGCGCCGTATGGTACAGGAACGGGAGCGCATGCTGGCCGGCCTGCAGACCATCCCCTGGCTCCGGCCCTTCCCCAGCCATGCCAACTTCATCCTATGCCGGGTGCTGGACCGGCCGGCGGTCGAGGTCAAGCTGGCCCTGCGCCGGCAGGGCATCCTGATCCGGCACTTCGACAAGCCGGGCGTGTCCGACTGCGTGCGCTTCAGCGTCGGCCGGCCGGAGCACACCGATATTTTGCTCGACGCTCTGCAAAGGTTATAATGGAGGCGGAAGATGACCACCGCGCGCACAGCCCATATCCAGCGCCAGACCCGTGAGACCAGCTTGGAGATATGGCTCAACCTGGACGGCGCCGGCGAGGCGGACATTCACTCCGGGGTCCCGTTCCTCGACCATCTCCTTTCGCACGTGGCGGTGCACGGACTGCTGGACCTGCGGGTGCAGGCCCAGGGCGACCTGGAGATAGACGAGCATCACACGGTGGAGGACATTGCCATCGTGATGGGGCAGGCGCTGGATCAGGCGCTGGGCCGGCGGGAAGGCATCCGGCGCATGGGCGAGGCGCACGTGCCCATGGATGAGGCGCTGGCGTTCGCGGCGGTGGACCTGAGCGGCCGGCCGTACGCGGTCATTGAGGCCGCGTTCGCGCGGCCGGCGGTGGGCGCATTGAGCACGGAGATGATCCCGCATTTCCTGGAGACGCTGGCCACCCATGCCCGCATGACCCTGCACGCCCGGGTGCTGTACGGGAGCAACGATCATCATCGGGCGGAGGCGCTGTTCAAGGCGTTAGGACGTGCCCTGCGGCAGGCGGTCGAGATGGACCCGCGGCGCGTGGGCATCCCCTCTACTAAGGGAGTGCTATGATCGCTATTGTGGACTACGGCATCGGCAACCTGCGCAGTGTGCAGAAGGCCTTTGAACACGTGGGGGCGCCGGTGCGGCTGATTTCCTCGCCGGCGGAGCTAGAGGGGGCGCGCGCCATCGTCCTGCCGGGGGTGGGCGCCTTCGGCGACGGCATGCGCAACCTGCGGGAGGCAGGATTCGTGGAGCCGCTGTATCAGGCGGTCGAGGCCGGCGTGCCACTGCTGGGCATTTGCCTGGGCATGCAGTTGTTGTTCGAGGAAAGCGAGGAGATGGGGATACATCAGGGCCTGGGCCTTCTGCGCGGACGCGTGCGGCGCTTTGCCGTCGAGCTGAAGGTGCCGCAGATCGGCTGGAACCAGCTCTTCTGGCGCCGGCCGAATCCGCTCCAGGCCGGCATCCCCGACGGCGCGTACGCCTACTTCGTCCATTCCTACTACGTGGAGCCGGCGGACCCCGATGATATCCTCGCCGTCACCGAGTACGGCATCGCGTACGCCTCCATCGTCGGGCGGGGAAACCTGCTCGGGGTGCAGTTTCACCCGGAGAAGAGCCAGGCAGTGGGACTGCGCATCCTGCGCAATTTCGTGGAATGGGTGGTGCAAGATGATCGTGTATCCCGCCATTGACCTGCGGAAAGGCCGCTGTGTGCGCCTTTTTCAGGGGGACCCAGGCAAAGAGACGGTGTTCTGCGAGGAGCCGGCGGAGATGGCGCGCCGCTGGGTGATGGCCGGCGCGTTCTGGCTGCATGTCGTCAACCTGGACGGCGCCCTGACCAGCCGGCTGGGATCCGCCCATGCCCCGAACCTGCGCGCCCTGGAGGAGATCCTGGAAGCGGTGGACGTATGGGTGCAGTTTGGCGGAGGCATTCGCTCCCTGGAAGACATGGAAATGCTGTTCGAGAAGGGGGTGGACCGCCTGGTGCTGGGCACGTCGGCGGTGCGCCGGCCGGCGCTGGTGGAGCGCGCCGTGCGGGAGTTCGGCGCGGAGCGCATCGTGGTCAGCCTGGATGCCCGCGAGGGGAAGGTGGTGACCCACGGCTGGCAGAAGACCTCGGCCTTCAGCCCGGTGGAGCTGGGCCGGCGCATGGCGGAGCGCGGCGTCATCCGCTGTCTGTACACCGACGTGACCCGCGACGGCACCATGGCCGGCGTCAACGTGGAGGCCACCGCCGAACTGGCCCGCCAGACCGGCCTGAAGGTCATCGCCTCCGGCGGCATCTCCTCCCTGGACGACCTGCGCGCCCTGCGGGAGCATGAAGGGGACGGGATCGAGGGCGCCATCATCGGGAGCGCGCTGTACACCGGCGCGATCGACCTGACCCAGGCCATCCGCGTGGGGCTTGGTTTGGAGGATTGACATGCTGGCCAAACGCATCATCCCCTGCCTGGACGTGCGCGACGGCCGCGTGGTCAAGGGCGTCAATTTCCTGCAGTTGCGCGACGCCGGCGACCCGGTGGAGCAGGCCCTGATCTATGACCAGGAAGGGGCCGATGAGCTGGTCTTCCTGGACATCACTGCCTCCCCGGAGCGGCGGGATATTATGGCCGATGTGGTGCGCCGGGTGGCGGATGTGGTCTTCATTCCGTTGACGGTGGGGGGAGGCATCCGCACGGTGGAGGATATGCGCGCCATTCTGATGGCCGGCGCCGACAAAATCTCCATCAACAGCGCGGCGGTGCGCAATCCCTCCATCATCACCGAAGGGGCCAGACGCTTTGGCTCCCAGTGCATCGTTGTGGCCATTGACGGCAAACGCCGGCCGGACGGCTCCGGCTGGGATGTATACATTGACGGCGGGCGGGTGCGCACGGAATTGGAGGCCGTGGCATGGGCGCGCCAGGCCGAGCGTCTGGGCGCCGGCGAGATACTGCTCACCAGCATGGACACGGACGGCACGCAGGACGGGTATGATCTGCCCCTGACCCGCGCCGTGGCAGAGGCAGTCTCCATCCCGGTGATCGCCTCGGGGGGCGCCGGCCGGCCCGAACATTTCCACGAAGTGCTCACCGCCGGCGGCGCCGACGCCGCGCTGGCCGCCTCCCTTTTCCACTACCGCACCCTGAGCATCGGCCAGGTCAAGCGCTACCTGGCGGAGCGCGGCGTGCCCGTCCGGCTGACAGAACCGCTTCCGGAAAGGTGATACCAGCATGTCCGCTTCTACTCCTTCATCCCCTGATGCACCCGAACCCGAGGCCGCTTCCCTGATAGGGCAGATTCGCTGGGACGAGCGGGGGCTGGTGCCGGCCATCGTCCAGGACGACCTGAGCGGCCAGGTGCTCATGCTGGCCTATATGAACCGCGAGGCGCTGGAACGCACGCTGGAGACCGGGGAGGCCTATTTCTGGAGCCGCAGTCGGCAGTCGTTATGGCATAAGGGCGAAAGCTCCGGCCATATCCAGCGGGTGCGCGCTGTGCATATAGACTGCGATGGGGACACGCTTCTCCTGCTGGTGGACCCCGCCGGCCCGGCCTGTCACACCGGTCACCGCACCTGCTTCTACCGCCGGCTGGACGGGGAGACCGACGCAGAGGCCAAACCCTTCCGCCAGCGTCTGAGCGATCTGCTGGCCGGCCGCAAGGCCCATCCCAAGGAAACATCCTACACCAGCCGGCTGTTCCAGGCCGGCACCGCCCGCATCCTGCAGAAAGTCGGCGAGGAGGCCGTCGAGGTCATCATCGCCGCGCAGAACGAACCCCGTGAGCGTCTCATCGCAGAGGCCGCCGATCTGCTGTATCATCTCAACGTCGCCCTGCTGGCATATGATATCGAATGGGCGGAGGTGGACGCGGCTCTGCGCGAGCGGTATCATCCCTGAACCACCGGACCGGACAATGTTGTGGAGGAGGAAGCGGCATGGTCACCCGAAGGGCGTTGTTGAGCGTGTCGGACAAGCGCGGCCTGCCGGCGTTCGCACAGGGGCTGGCGGCGCACGGTTTCGAGCTGGTGTCCACAGGAGGCACGGCACAGGCACTGCGGGACGCCGGCCTGCCGGTCATCAGCGTCGAATCTGTGACGGGTTTTCCCGAGATTCTGGAGGGGCGGGTCAAGACCCTGCATCCGCATATTCACGGTGGACTGCTGGCCCGCCGACACCATCCGGGCCATATGGCGGAGCTTCAGGCGTTGGGCATCGTGCCCATCGAGATGCTGGTAGTCAACCTGTACCCCTTTGAGGCGACCGCGGCGCGCGCCGGCGTCTCCCTCGAGGAGCTGGTGGAGCAGATCGACATCGGCGGGGTGGCGCTCCTGCGCGCCGGCGCCAAGAACTACGAATCGGTGACGGTAGTCTGCGACCCGGACGATTACGAGGCGGTGCTGTCGGACCTGGAACAGTACGGGGAGGTCCCTCTGGAACGGCGTCAGCGCCTGGCGCTGAAGGCGTTCCGCCACACCGCCGGCTACGACGCCGCCATCGCCAGCACCCTGGCCCTGCGCTTCGGCGAGACAGAGCTTTTCCCCGAGCGGTTCCCCCTGCCGGCGAAGCGCATCAGCACCCTACGCTACGGCGAGAATCCCCACCAGTCCGCCGCGCTGTACGGCCTGGGCGGGAACAGCCTGCCGCTGGGCGGACAACAGCTTCAGGGCAAGGAGCTTTCATACAACAATATCCTGGACCTGGACGCCGCCTGGCGCGCGGCGAGCGATTTCGATGAGCCGGCCGCGGCCATCATCAAGCACACCAACCCCTGCGGCCTGGCAGTCGGAGCCACCCTGGCAGAGGCGTTCCGCGCCGCGCTGGCCTGCGACCCCGTCTCCGCCTTCGGCGGCATTATCGCGGTCAACCGCCCCCTGGACGCGGAGACCGTACGGGCCATGGGCGATTTGTTCGTGGAAGCGATGATCGCGCCGGCCTTCACGCCGGCGGCCCTGGAGATGCTGAAAGCACGCCCCAACTGCCGGCTGATCGCCGTGGACGTCTCCCAGCCGGTGGAGGACCGCTTCGAGATGCGGGCGGTGCGCGGCGGCCTGCTGGTGCAGACCCGCGACGAAGGTTGGGAAGGCGAGGAGTGGCGTGTGGTCAGCCGGCGCGAACCCACCCCGGCGGAATGGGCTGACCTGCGCTTCGCCTGGAAGGTGGCCAAACACGTCAAATCCAACAGCATCGTCTTCGCCAAAGGGGGCGCCACGGTCGGCATCGGCGCCGGCCAGATGAGCCGGGTGGATGCGGTGCGCATCGCCAGCATCAAGGCCGGCGAGCGCGCTCGCGGCAGTGTGGTGGCATCCGATGCCTTCTTCCCCTTTGCCGACGGCCTGCGCCTGGCCGCAGAGGCCGGCGCCACGGCGGCCATCGAGCCAGGCGGATCGGTGCGCGATGACGAGGTGATTGCCGCCGCCGACGAACTGGGCATGGCATTGGTGTTCACGGGCCGGCGCCATTTCCGCCATTAGCCCATCCTGCTCCATCGCGCTCCATCATCCCTGTCACCACTGTGCCGGCGGCGGGTTATCATAACCGAGATTTCCACGTCCTGCCGATTTCAACAGGAGGGAAGGGAGATGGAAGAAAGCATTTCCGCCGCATCCGGCGCGGACGAGAAGGCGCGCGTGATGGAGCTGTTCGCCCGGCACGTCTCTTCCGGCAAGGTGGCGTTCTTCGAGTCCGCCGGCATTGACTTTGTACTGGGCAAGCGAGAGGGGCCGTACCTCTGGGACCTGGCCGGCGAAAAGCGCCTCATTGACTGCCACTGCAACGGCGGCGTTTTCAACCTGGGGCACCGTCACCCGGCCGTCGTCCAGACCCTGATGGAGAGCCTGGGAGCGCTGGACATCGGCAACCACCATCTGATCAGCCAACAGCGCGCCCTCCTGGCTCAGAGGTTAGCGGAGCTCAGCCCCGGCGGCGCACTGCGCTACACCGTGTTCGGCGTCAGCGGCGGCGAGGCCATAGACCTGGCCATTAAGGTGGCGCGCGGCTTCACGCGCCGCACAAAGATCATCTCCGCACGCGGCGGCTACCACGGTCATACTGGCCTGGCGCTGGCCGCCGGCGACGAGAAGTACCGCGCCCCCTTTGGCCCGCCGGCGCCGGGCTTCGTCCAGGTGCCCTTCAACGACGTGGACGCCCTGCGCCAGGAAATGGATGCCGACACCGCGGCCGTGATCCTGGAGACCGTGCCGGCCACCTACGGCATCGCTGTCCCGGACCCCGATTATCTTCCCCGCGTGCGGGAGCTGTGCGATCAGTTCGGCGCCCTGTTCATCGCGGACGAGGTGCAGACCGGCCTGGGACGCACTGGCCGGCTGTGGGGCGTCGAGCACTACGATGTCGTGCCCGACATCATGGTCATCGGCAAGGGGCTTTCCGGCGGCATTTATCCCATCACCGCTACCTGCTTCCGGGCGGAGCTGGAAGCGGTCTTTCATCCCGACCCCTTCATCCATATCTCGACCTTTGGCGGGGCAGAGGTGGGCTGTCCGGTGGCGCTGAAGGTGCTGGAGATCTCCTCCCAGCCGGCCTTCCTCCAGCACGTGCAGGAGCTGGCGGGCGTCTTCGCCGAAGGGTTCGAACGTTTGAGAGAACGGCACCCGCGCCTGCTGGTGCGCCTGCGGCAGTTGGGCCTGATGATGGGCATCGAGATGGTCAGCCCATACGCCGGCCCGCTGTTCAGCAAGGCCGCCTATGATCACGGCCTGCTCTCGGTGTACGCCAACAACGACACTCGCGTGGCCCAGCTTCTGCCTCCGCTGGTCATTGACGAGGCGCTGGCCGGCGAAATCCTGGAGCGCGTCGACGCCAGCCTGGGCATGGTGGAGCGCATGCTGTCCGCCGGAGGTGGCGCATGAAGGAGCTGACGATTGACGTGGAACTTCTGCGCCGGTTCGAGGCCGGCCTGGACCCCCGCCATCCGGAGCGCAGTGCCATCCCCGCCCGCGTGCTGGGCTACGGCGAGATCAGCACCGTCATCGCCATAGACCGGCCGGAGCAGGCACACCTGGCCTTCAAGCGCATGCCCATGTTCAGGGATGAGGATGAAATCCAGGGGTATGTGGGTCTATACGAGGAATATGTGCGGGTCCTGCAGGAGGACATCGGCGTGCGGGTGGCCGCCGGCGAGATGGTGCGTCTGCCCGGGACGTACGCCGGCCGGCTGGTAGTGTACCTGGTGCAGGAGCGCTTCCCCGCCGGCTCCATCGGCAACGCCCTCATTCACCGTCTCGATATGGAGGAACGCCGGCAGTTGATGCTGGCGGTACTGCGCGAACTGCGCAAGGTCTTTGCCTTCAACCGCCAGCACCGCGGCGCGTTGGAACTGGGCATTGATGGGCAGATATCCAACTGGGCGGTAGTGCCGTTTGATGAGTCCGCCGGCCGGCCGGCGGGCACGTATCACCTGGTGTACCTGGACACGACCACCCCTCTGCTCACCCGCCAGGGCGTGGAGCAGTTGAACCCTGAGCTGTTCCTGCGCAGTGCCCCCTCCTTCCTGGTATGGTTACTGCGACTGCTCTTCTTGCAGGATGTGATGCGCCGGTATTATGATTTCCGCAAGGTCATCATTGACCTCATTGCCAACTTTTACAAGGAGCAACTGCCGGAGATGGTGCCGGCGATGGTGGAGACCGCCAACGCTTTCCTGGCGAGCGAGGCCGCCGAATTCCAGCTCGCCCCTCTCACGGTACAGGAGATCCGCTCCTACTACCAGGAGGATGCCTGGATATGGCGGCTGTACCTGGCGTTTCGCAAGGTGGATCGCGAACTGCATCGCCGGACCGGCCGGCAGTATCCGTATATCCTGCCGGCCGCTATCCGACGCTGATGTCAGCCGACAGCGAGGTGCAAAAGGAGGAACGCCATGGGAGGGTTCACGGAGTACGACCGCTACGATGCGTTGGGACTGGCGGAGCTGGTGCGCCGCAAAGAGGTCACCCCTCTGGAGCTGGTAGAGGAGGCTATCTCCCGGATAGAGAAGGTCAACCCGCAGGTGAATGCGGTCATCCACCCGATGTACGACCTGGCGCGCCGGCAGGCCCAGGGAGAACTGCCGGCCGGCCCGTTCCAGGGCGTGCCCTTCCTGTTAAAGGACCTGCTGGTGCATTACGCCGGCGTCCCCACCCGCTGTGGCAGTCGCTTTTTCAAGGACTTCGTCCCCGACCATGACAGCGAGATGGTGCGGCGCTACAAGGCCGCCGGCGTCATCATCCTGGGCAAGACCAACGCGCCGGAACTCGGCCTCGTCCCCTTCACCGAGCCGGAGCTGTTCGGCCCCACCAACAATCCCTGGGACCTATCGCGCACCGCCGGCGGCTCCAGCGGCGGCTCCGCCGCGGCCGTGGCCGCCCGCATCGTGCCCATGGCGCACGGCAACGACGGCGGCGGGTCCATCCGCATCCCGGCTTCCTGCTGTGGGGTGTTCGGATTGAAACCCACGCGCGGCCGCAACCCCATCGGCCCGGACCTGGGCGAGGCCTGGCAGGGGCTGGCCATTGACCATGTGCTGACCCTCTCTGTGCGGGACAGCGCCGCCATGCTGGACGCCACCGCCGGCCCGGACGTGGGCGCGCCCTATTTCGCGCCGCCGCCGGCCCGCCCCTTCCTCGAGGAGGTGGGCAAGGACCCCGGCCGTCTGCGCATCGCCTTCACCACACAGCCGCTCCTGCCGGCGACCGTGCACCCGGACTGTGTGAAAGGCGTCGAGGAGACGGCCAAACTGCTGGCGGATCTGGGCCATGATGTGGAGGAGGCCGCGCCGCAGTTGGATGGGAGGGCCTTTGCCCGCGCCTTTCTCACCATGGTATGTGGGGAGACGCTGGCCGATATCCGAGACGGCGAGGTGCTGGTCGGGCGCAAGGCGACGTTCCAGGACTTTGAACCTTCTACCTGGGCGCTGGGACTGCTGGGCCGGCAGATTTCCTCCGGCGAATTCGCTCAGGCGGTGCGGACGCTTCAGCGCTTTGCCCGCCAGGTGGCCCAATTCTTCCAGGAATATGATGTGCTGTTAACGCCGACGTTGGCCATGCCGCCCTTCCCCACTGGCGCGCTCCAGCCGAAGGGATTCGAGGCTGTTGCGCTGAAACTCCTGGGCCGGCTGAACGCCGGCGCCCTGCTGAACGCATTGGCCGGCATCGAGGCGCTGGCCGAGCAGGTCTTCGCCTTCATCCCCTTCACGCCGGTCTTCAACGTCACCGGTCAGCCGGCCATGTCCGTGCCGCTGTACTGGAACGACGAGGGACTGCCCATCGGCATGCACTTCGTCGGGCGCTACGGCGATGAGGCGATCCTGTTCCGGCTGGCCGCACAGCTTGAGCAGGCGCGCCCCTGGTTCCACCGCCGGCCGCCTGTCTGCGCGGGGTAACATGCCGCGGAAATCCTGAACACTGGCTGGGAATGGGGATATGCGCTTTATAGCAGACGCGATGCTGGGAACACTGGCCCAGTGGCTGAGGACGCTGGGGTACGACGTGCTCTACGACCCGTCCCTCGATGATGATGCGCTGGTGCGCATCGCCCGGGCAGAGGGACGGGTACTGCTGACCCGGGACACCGCGCTCCTGCGCCGGCGCAATCTGCAGACGCTGTACATCACCAGCCAGCGGTGGGAGGAGCAGGTTCGCCAGGTGCTGAGGGACCTGCCCCTCCCGCCGCCGGCGCCCCTGACGCGCTGTCTGGAGTGCAATACCCCGCTCGAGGACATGCTCCGCAGTGAGGCCTGGGGATTAGTGCCCCCCTATGTCTTTGCGCGCCATGAGCGCTTCCGCTTCTGCCCCGACTGCCAGCGCGTGTACTGGCAGGGCACGCACTGGGACCGCATGCAGCGCACCATCGAGGAGTTCATCGCCTACTGGGAGGCGCATCACCCCCTGCCGGCATCAGAACGCCGGTAGCCGGCGCCTATTTCAGCGACAGGATCAGCGTGCGCAGGTTGGTCGCGATCAGCAGTAATCCGATCAGGATGCCCAACCACCTCTGCGGTATCTTTTTGCACAGCCAGGCCGCCAGCGGCGCCGCGATCACCCCTCCGACCAGCAGACACGCCACCACGATCCAGTCGAACTGCTCTGCCCCAAGAGAGATAAGGAAGGTGATGAAGATCGCCAGGGTGACGAAGAACTCCGAGGCATTGACCGACCCCACCACCCGATGCGGCTGTACGTTGTGGGTGAGGATGAGGGTCGGCGTGGTGATGGGACCCCAGCCTCCGCCGCCGAAGGCATCGAAGGCCGCCGCAATCAGCCCCACCAGGACGATTCTCCAGGTGGGGAGGATTTTTTCGGCCTTCGCGCCGGCCACCTCGGCCACCGCCGGCGGGTCCGCCTCCGCACGGGCGTCCTCCCGATACTTCACGGCGAAGCGCCACACCACCAGGATGCCCATCAGGATCAGGATGGCGCTGACCACTGGCTTGATCTGACTGCCCGGCAGGTTGGAGAGCAGTACCGCGCCGGCAACTCCACCGATAATGCCGCTGATGGAAAGCGGCAGGGCCAGCTTCCAGTCCACATTGCCCAGGCTGTGGTGAGAGATGCCGGAGACCAGGGTGGTCACAACCTCAGCGGTGTGGACCGAGGCGCTGGCGATGGCCGGCATCAGGCCGGCGGCCACCAACAATGTGGTGGAGAACACGCCGTAGCCCATGCCCAGACTGCCGTCCACCAATTGAGCGATGAAACCAACGAGGGTAAGGACGAGGAGGGTGGGGAGAGAACTGCTCATGGTGTTCTTGCTCCTTTCTGTGAATGGTACACCGCGGCCGCCCAGAATGTGAAAGCCGGCGCAATTATAGCATATCATCACGGATAAGTCAATGATATTTACTTGATGTATCAGGCCAATACCACCCCTCCCCGTCTACGGGGAGAGGCCGGGGGTGGGGCACCTCTCCGCATGGGGGGAAGGGCAGGGGTGGGGCATCCCCTCTCTATAGACGGGGAGGGGCAGGGGTGGGGTATTTCCTATTTGCCCTGGCCGCGCGCCGGCATATAATGGAGCCATCCATACGTTGGAGCGCGGCGGAATGGACAACGCGGAAGCCGACAAACGTCAGATCGCACGTGCCGCGGCGCTGGTCATGGGGCTGTTCGTGCTCAGCCGGCTGTTGGGCATGCTGCGCGAGATCGTCATCGGCCATCAGTTCGGTACCAGCGCCGCCCTGGACGCCTATCTGGCGGCGTTCCGCCTGCCCGACCTGCTCTTTCAGCTTGTGGCCGGCGGCGCGCTCGGCTCTGCCTTTATCCCCACCTTCGCCGGCCTGCTGGCCCAGGAGCGCCGGCGCGACGCCTGGCGTCTGGCCAGCGCCATCATCAACCTGCTCATGCTGTTGCTGACCGTGCTTTCGTTCCTTGCCAGCCTGCTGGCCGGCCCGCTGGTGCGGCATATCATTGCCCCCGGCTTCACCCCCGCTCAGCAGGCACTGACCGCTCATCTGATGCGGCTGATGCTGCTCACGCCCATCATCTTTGGCGTCAGCGGGGTGCTGATGGGCGTCCTGAACTCGCACCAGCATTTCCTGACGCCGGCCCTGGCGCCATCATTGTACAACCTTGCCATCATCGCCGGCGCGCTCTGGCTGTCGCCCTCTCTCGGGGTGGAGGGGCTGGCCATTGGGGTGGTGGTTGGTGCGCTCCTGCACCTGCTGGTGCAGATGCCGGCGCTGTGCCGGCTGGACGGGTTCTATGCGCCCATCCTGGGCCTGCGGGATGCGAACGTGCGCGAGGTCGGCCGGCTGATGCTCCCCCGCACCATCGGCCTGGCGGCCGTGCAGGTCAACTTCCTGGTCAACACCATCTTGGCCTCGCGCCTGCCGGCCGGCTCCCTCTCGGCGCTGAACTACGCCTGGCTCATCATGCTCCTGCCCCAGGGCATTTTCGCCCAGGCAGTGGCTACCGCCGCTTTCCCGACCTTCTCGGCGCAGGCGGCACGGGGGGAAATGTCCGCTTTCCGCTCCACCGTCAGCGCCACCCTGCGGGCGACGCTGTACCTCTCGGTGCCGGCCAGCGTGGGGCTTATCCTCCTGCGCCGGCCGCTGGTGCAGGTCCTGCTCCAGCGCGGCGCCTTCGACGCCCACAGCACCGCCTGGGTCGCCAGCGCGCTGGCATTCTACGCCATCGGGCTGGTCGGGCATTCCGCGGTGGAGATTCTCTCGCGCGCCTTTTACGCCCTGCATGACACCCTGCGGCCGGTGTTGGTGGGCCTGGGGGCGATGGGGCTGAATGTCATCCTGAGCCTGCTATTGGGCCGGCCGACAGAGGCCGGCGGCATGGGCCACGCCGGCCTGGCGCTGGCGAACTCTACGGCTACCCTGCTGGAGATGATCGTGCTGATGGGGCTGTTGGCGCGGCGCGCCGGCGGCCTGCCGTGGAGAGAGATGAGCGCCTCCCTGGGCCGCATCACGCTTTCCGCCGGCGCCATGGGTATAGTGCTGTGGAGCTTCCTGTACTATCTTGGGGAGAGCAGTGCCTGGCTGACCGCCCTGGGCGGCATCACCATCGGCGCGCTGATGTACCTGCTGGCCTCCCTGCTGGTGCGGGCACCGGAGCCGCTCGGCATCTGGCACATGGTATCCCGCCGGCCGGCGTAGCCCCTACGGCAGGAGCTTCGCATCCGCCGGCATCCCCGGCTTCAATATGCCCTCCGCATTGTCCAGCGCGATTTTCACGGCAAAGACCATATTGACGCGCTCTTCCTTCGTCTGCACACTGCGCGGGGTGAATTCCGCCTGTGAGGCGATATAGGTCACCCGGCCGGGGAAAACGCGATCAGGATAGGCATCCACCCGCACCTCCGCCGGCTGTCCCAGGTACACGCGTCCCAGGTCGGCCTCCGGCACGTAAATGGTCAGGTGCACGTGGGCCAGGTCTGAGATGGTCATCAGGGCGGCGCCGGCGGTCGCGCTTTCCCCATCGTGGATCATGACCGAGGAAATGAGGCCGGCGATGGGCGCCCGCAGGGTCAGCTTGTAGCGCTGGACCTCCAGCGCCTCGACGGCGCGCTGTGCCAGCTCGACTTTGCGCCGGGCCAGCGCCACCTCTTCCGCGCGCGGGCCGGCGGTCAGCAGTGCCAGCTCCGCCCGACGCACCTCCACCTCGGCCTCGGCCAGCTTATAGCCCCACTCCGCCTGATGGACGCTCGCGTCGAGGGAGGCTGGCTGGGCGCGTATCTGCTGGAGCACCGCCAGCGTCTGCCGCGCGCCGGCCAGCGCAAGCTCAGCCTGCTGGACCGCCAGGCGAGCCGCCTCGACCTGCCGGCGCAGGATTTCCTGGGTCGTCTTCTCGATATCCGAGCCGCCCCCTTTCGACGCCTCATAGCGGGCTTCCGCCTCCGAGAGGCGGGCGCGCGCCGCGTCCAGGCGCGCCTCGGCCAGGGCCACCTCATTCTGCGCGGCGTGGATCTGCGCGTCCAGCTCCTGAGGGTCCTCCCGCAGTCGCCGGGCATCCTCCCAGGCCTGTTTGGCGCCGGCGGCTTTCGCCTCCGCCTGCGCCAGCTCCGCCCGGGCCCGTTCCACCTGATGCGGCCGGGCGCCGGCCAGAAGCTGTTCCAGCTCCGCCTGGGCCTTCTCCACCTCCGCCTGGGCCTGCCCGATCTGGGCGCGGATGAGCGCGTCGTCCAGCGCGATCAGCACTTCCCCCTGCTCCACGGTTTGCCCCTGCCGGCCGTACACCGCCACCACCCGGCCGCCAATTTCGCTGGCAATGGTCACCTGCTCGGCCTCAATGGTGCCGGAGGCCTCGAAAGCGGTGCTGTTTTCCCGGCGAGAACCCATGAACGACAGGATGCCCGCCTGCTGGGCCGGCCAGGAGAGACAGCCGGCGGCGGTCAGCAGGATGAGCAGTGTCATGAGCATGGTGCGGCGGGGGCTGGACATCAGCGCACCTCCTCAACGAAAATCCAGGCGTCGGCCGGCATGCCCGGCTTCAGGGCGTGGTCAGGATTGGGAATCTCGATCTCCACGGCGAAGACCAGGCTGACCCGTTCTTCCTTCGTCTGGACGCTCTTTGGGGTGAACTCGGCCTCATCGGCGACCCGGCTGACGCGCCCCTCGAACTGCCGGCCGGGATAGGCGTCCACCTCCACCCGCACCCGCTGGCCGGGCTTCACCCGGCCGATCTGCGGCTCCGGCACATAAACGGTAAGGGTCACCTCATCCAGGTTTGCGATGCGCAGGATGCGGGCGCCCGGCGCAATCACCTCCCCCAGGCCCACACTGCGCTCGGTGACCAGGCCGGCCGTCGGCGCCCGCAGGGTCATCTTCTCCCGCTGGGTCTGCAGGAGCTTCAGCGCCGCCTGGGCCTTGCTCAGCTCCGCCTGGGCAACGGCGATATCTTCCGGGCGCGGGCCGGCTTTCAGGTCTTCGACGGCGCGGCGCGCCGCTTCCTCCGCCGCCAGGGCCTGCTGATAATTGGCCTCCGCGGCATGCACCTGCGCTTCCAGCGTGAGGGGGTTTTCCTTCTGGTGCTGGAGGTCCGCCAGGGTCCGCAGGGCGGCCTCCCTGGCGCGTTTGGCCTCTTCCAGCGCGGCATAGGCCTGCCAGGTGCGCTGGCTCGCCAGGTTCCACTGCTCGCGCGCCTGCTCCAGGGTCTGGGGCGGCGCCGGCACCTTCACGGGCGTCGGACCGCCCGGCCCCGGCACGACGACCTCCACACCCCCTTCCAGGCTTTTCACCAAGCGCTCGTACATGGCCTGCTCCAGGTCCGCGGCCTGGGCCAGCAGACCGGCGATCTGCACCTGAAGCTCGGCCGCGGAAGCCTTGGTGCGGGCGCCGGCGAGCTGGACATCCACATCGCGCGGCGCCGTCAGGACGGCCTGCGCGTCCTGCCAGGCCTGATAGGCGGCCTGCACCGCCAGCTCCGCCTGGTGCTGGTACGCCTCGGCCTTGGCGATCAGCTCCGGCTGAAACGGCGCCTGGGCCAGCGCGACGCCGGCCTCGGCCAGCGCTACCGCGGCCTCGGCTTTGCGAATCTCGGCATCTATCAGGGCGGTATCCAGCTCCACCACCACCTGATCCTGACTCACCTCGTCCCCTTCATCAACTTGGACAGCCGCCACCCGTCCGCCGACCTCGCTGGAGACGCCGACCAAGGTGGCCTCGATACTGCCCGACGCGAAGATGTAGGGGCCGGCCGCCGGCGTGGGCGCCAGCCCCAGGCGAACAGAAATTTCGGAACGCGCCGCCGGCGTCCGCCAAAGGTATATGCCGGCGGCCAGCACCAGCACCGCCAGAACGGCTCCGATGATGATGCGAGGGGTGTGCTTCATAGCTGACCTCCGATCCCCGGGTTCCGGTCAGCGGCTTTCGCCTGCTCCCCGACCCGGGCGATGAAGACATCCTCCAAAGAAGGCGGGATATGGTTGACCGCATAGACGCGCACGCCGGCCTTCTCCAGCATTTCCCGCACCTCGTCCGCACGGGCGCCGGCGTCCGGGCCGATAGCATGCACCAGCGTGCCGTACAGCGCCACCTCATTAAATGCGCCGCTGGCCCACAGAAGCTTCACAGCCTCATCCGGCACCTCGCTGTCAATCTCCAGCACCTGGCCGGGCATCTGGCGCTTGATCTCCTCCGGCGTGCCCTGCGCGATGATGCGCCCGCGGTGGATGAACGCCAGGCGGTGGCAGTGCTCCGCCTCATCCATGTAATGGGTGGTGACCAAGATGGTGGTGCCGGCGTCGGCCAGCTCGTACAGCAGGTCCCAGAAGGCGCGGCGGGAGATGGGGTCTACGCCGGCGGTCGGCTCGTCGAGGAACAGCATCTCCGGCTCGTGCAGGATGGCCGCGCCCAGCGCCAGCCGCTGTTTCCATCCGCCGGAAAGGTTGCGGGTCAGCTCGCGCTCGCGCCCTTTCAGGCCGGCCATCTCCAACACGAACTCCTTCCGCTGTCGGAGCCGCTCCCCGCGCACGCCGTAGGTGCGGCCGAAGAAGTCGAGGTTCTCGGAGACGGTCAGGTCATAATAGAGGCTGAAGCGCTGGGACATATAGCCGATGCGCTGGCGAATCTCCTCGGTCTGCCGGCGAATGTCGAAGCCCAGCACGGTAGCTTCGCCGGCGGTCGGCCGCAGTAGCCCTAACAGCATGCGGATAGTGGTCGTCTTGCCGGAGCCGTTGGGCCCCAGGAAGCCGAATATTTCCCCGCGGCGGATGGTGAAGTGGACATTGTCCACCGCCGTGAAATCGCCGAACTTTTTTACCAGGCCGCGCACGTCCACCGCCAGTTCATCCGCCATGGCCTTCTGCTCCCGATGCCGTAGTTTCAGCCTGGAGGCGGGCGTTCTGCCGGCGGATCAGGCTGATGAACGCCTCCTCCATGCGCGCCCGCGTGCGGCGCATGGAGAGCACGGGGATGCCGGCCTCTTCCAAACGGGCGGCGATGGCCGGCATGCGCTCCTCGGCATTGTCCACGATGAGATGAAGCATCTCCCCGTAGGTCTGTACCTCCACGACGCCCGGCGCATCCTGCAGGAGCAGGCGTGCCTGCCGGAAGGCGCCCACCTGCAGTTCGATCACCTCACCCTCGATCATCTGGCGGATGCGCGCCGGCGTGTCGCACACCATCAGCCGGCCCTGGTACATCAGGCCGACGCGGGTACAGCGCTCCGCCTCGTCCATATACGGCGTGGTGACGACCAGGGTAACGCCGGCGAGGTGTAGTTCCGTCAGGATCTGCCAGAATTCGCGGCGCGAGACCGGGTCCACACCGGTGGTGGGCTCGTCCAGCAGAAGGATGGGCGGCTGATGCAGGAGCGCACAGGCCAGGGCCAGCTTCTGCTTCATGCCGCCGGAGAGGTAGGCGGCGCGCCGGCCGGTGAACTCCGCCAGGCCGGCGAAGCGCAGTAACCGCTCGATGCGCTGGGAACGCTCCGGCTCCCGCACGTCAAAGATATCGGCGAAGAAGAGCAGGTTCTCCATGACGGTCAGGTCGCCGTACAGGGAGAACTGCTGGGGCATATAGCCGATTTGACGCTTGAGGGCCTCCGCCTGACGCACGGTATCACAGCCGGCGACGCGCGCCGACCCTTCGCTCGGACGCATCAGCCCGCACAGCAAGCGCAGGGTGGTGGTTTTGCCGGCGCTGTCCGGGCCAAGCAGGCCGAAGATTTCCCCGCGGTAGATGGTCAGGTCCAGATGGTCCACCGCTACCACCCTGCGGAAGCGCCTGGTTAACCCTCGAGCCTCGATGACCACATCGGACATAACGGACTGCCTCCCGCTCATTCCAGCCGTTTGCGGAAGCGCATTGCGGCCGCGCCCATGATGAACACACCGAAGATGAGGAGCGGGATCACATGCGGAATCAGCAGGTTCAGGCCCACGCCCTTCAAGATAATCCCGCGCATGATGACCAGCATATAGCGCAGTGGGATGAGGTAGCTGATCCCCTGCAGGGCCGGCGGCATGGCCTCGATCGGGAAGAAAAAGCCGGCTAAGAAGATGGACGGCAGCAGGGTCAGCCAGACCAACAGCATCGCCTCCTGCTGGGTGTTGGCCACGCTGGAGATAAAAATGCCGATTCCCAGCGAGCTCAGCAGAAAGACGAACGACAGTCCAAGGAGAAGGCCGATGCTCCCGTGCACCGGCACTTTGAACCACAATGTGCCGATGGCCAGCACCTCCAGCATGTCGAAAAAGGCCACGGCCACATAGGGCAGGACCTTGCCGACGATAAGCTCCGCCGGCCGGATGGGGGTGACCATCAACTGCTCCACCGTGCCCTGCTCGCGCTCCCGCACCACCGCCAGCGCGGTCAGCATGGTGGTGAGCAGGTACATGATCATGGCCATCAGGCCCGGGATCATGAAGTTCACGCTCTTCATCTCCGGGTTGTACCAAACGCGTGGGCGTACCTCCAGGGCCATCAGCTCCTCCGGCGAGATGCCCAGCCGGCGCTCCATCAGGCGCAGGCTGTAGGCCTGCCCAACCTGCTGGGAGGCGGCGAAGACGGCGTTGGCGACATTGGGGTCAGAGCCGTCAATGACAAAGGCTACCTGCGCCTTCTCGCCGGCCAGGATGCGGCGGCCGTAACCGGCCGGCACCAGCACGCCGGCGCGCACGTCCCCGCGGTCCATCATCTCCGCCAGCTCCTGTTCGCTCTCGACATACCGCACCAGGCTGAAATAGCCAGAGGCCTCATAGGAGCGCAGGAGCTCTCGGCTCTCCGGCGAACGGTCGCCGTCCAGGACGGCGGTGCGGATATGCTCCACATCGGTGGTGGCGGCATAGCCCAGCAGGAAGAGTTGGACGATGGGGATCAGGAACATGACCACCATGGTCCGCCAGTCCCGGACGATATGGCGTACCTCTTTCCAGGCAATGGTGGCCATACGCCTCATAGGTCCCTCACCTCACTGGCCGGCGGCACCTTGCCGTCATGCGCCTGCCCGGGGCCATGCTGTTTTATCATATCCGGCGGGGCCGGCCTGTCAAATAAGAGGCCTCGAAAAAGTACAGCGGGCAAATCCAGAAGCCCCATCCCCGATCCCGCTCCAGCGCCGGCATACCTTGTTCAAAGCTTTTCCCAGACCGCCGTACCGCGTTTGACGGCCGGCGGTATTTGGTTATAATTTGCATGTATCATGAAAGCACGCGAGTTCTCCGAGCTAACTGTCCTACCGGCGCATGGCCCACGGCGGTTAGCCGCAGTAGACCGACGAGGTCTCAAGGGTGATGGCGGAAACGCCCTCGCCTCCCGTGCTTGGAAAGGAGAACGGTCCATGCAACTGTATCCCGTCCGATCGGCTCGCCGGCATACTTCCCCTGGCCCGCGAGCGGTTATTTTCCCCCGATGCCGCCGGCTGTTTTCCCCAGGCCCCGCCCGGCCAGAGGAGGGTCTATGCCCTGCCTGGATTCGCTAGCGCGTCCCATCAGTTACCTCCGCATCTCGGTCACCGACCGGTGCAACCTGCGCTGTATCTACTGCATGCCGGCGGAGGGCATCCCGCACAAGTTCTCCCATGACGAGATACTGCGCTACGAGGAGATCGCGCGGGTGGTGGAGGCGGCCGCCGGCCTGGGCATCAGCAAAATCCGCCTGACCGGCGGAGAGCCGCTGGTGCGCCTGGGCATCGCCGAGCTGGTGCGCATGATCGCGGCCGTGCCGGGCATTGACGACATCTCTATGACCACCAACGGCATCCTGCTGTCCCGACACGCACAGGAGCTGAAGGCCGCCGGCCTGCATCGGGTCAACGTCAGCCTGGACACCCTTCAGCCGGCGCGCTTCCGACACATCACGCGATTGGGCGAGCTGGAGGACGTGCTGGCCGGCATCGAGGCCGCGGAGCAGGCCGGCCTGCATCCCATCAAGATCAATACCGTGGTCATGCGGGGCCTGAACGATGACGAAGTTTCCGACTTCGCCCGGCTGACGCTGGCGCGGCCCTGGCATATCCGCTTCATCGAGGTCATGCCGGTGGGGGAAACCGCCGGCCTGGCCAAAGGGGGCTTCGTGCCGGTGGCGGAAATCCGCGCCCGCATCGAGGCGGAGGTGGGGCTGTTGGAGCCGTCCGACGGCGCGGGGCGGGGCGCCGGGCCGGCGCGCTACTATCGGCTCCCGGACGCACCCGGCACCATCGGCTTCATCTCCGCGGTCAGCGAGCACTTCTGCTTCCACTGCAACCGTCTGCGCCTGACCGCCGACGGCAAACTGCGGCCCTGCCTGCTCTCTGACCTGGAGGTTGATATCCGCGCTGCCCTACGCCGCGGCGCCGGCCTGGAGGAACTGCAGGACATCCTCCGCCAGGCCATCGAACAGAAGCCGGCCGGCCACCATCTGGCCGAGGATATCACCGCCACCGGCCGGCTGATGTCGCAGATCGGGGGGTGAGGCGCGGGCCGGGGGCCAATGACCATGGACCACGGACCACATAGGGCGGCCGGCGCGGCAGTACGCCTGGGATGACCCATATGGGCGCGCAGGGCGGCGCATGCGCCGCTCTACATACAGTGAAAAACCCGAATATGTACGAGGGAGACCATGAACGATACGCCAACCGACGCCGAAAATCCATCCCTGACCCATGTGGATGCACAGGGGCAGGTGCGCATGGTGGACGTCACCGCCAAACCGGACACCGAGCGCGTGGCGGTGGCGCGCGGGCGCGTCTATATGCGCGCCGAGACCCTGCGCCTGATACAGGCCGGCCAGGTGAAGAAAGGGGATGTGCTGACCACAGCCCGCATCGCCGGCATCATGGCCGCCAAGCACACCGGCACCCTCATCCCCATGTGCCACCCGCTCCTGCTCACCCATGTGGCCGTGGAGCTGACGCCGGGGCCGACGGACCAGGAGCCGGCCTATATTGATATCGAGGCGGCGGTGCGCACCACCGGCAAGACCGGCGTGGAAATGGAAGCGCTGACCGCCGTGTCGGTGGCGGCGCTGACCATTTACGACATGGCGAAGGCCGTGGATCGCGGCATGCGCATCACCGATATCCGGCTGGTGCGCAAGGCCGGCGGCAAAAGCGGGGAAATCATCCTGGAGGAATAAATATGCGCGTGCGTCTGCGTCTCTTCGCATCACTGCGCGACGCGGCCGGCATCGAGGCCGTCGAATTGGAACTGCCCGACGATATCACCGTCGGGGAAGCGCTAGATCAGCTCTGCGCCCTGTATCCCGCCTTGGGCCGCTGGCGGGAGCATATCATGTTGGCGCGCAACCGCCGCTATGTGACCATAGAGGACCGGCTGGCGGACGGCGATGAGATCGCCCTCTTCCCGCCGGTGAGCGGAGGATGAGCCATGTGCGGCGCCGGCAAGAAGCGTTTCGAGATCGTCACATCGCCGATCGACGTCAATGACGTCGTGGGGCGGGTCATGGCGCCGGCGTACGGGGCGGTCACGGCCTTCATCGGCGTGGTGCGGGAGCACAGCCGCGGCCGGCAGATCCGCTACCTGGAGTACGAGGCCTATCCCGAGATGGCCGAGGAGATGCTGGAGCAGATCGGGCGGGAGATCCGGGAGCGCTGGCCGGCCATCGAGGATGTCAGCATCGTGCACCGCGTCGGCCATCAGGAGCCGGGGGAGATCAGCGTGGTGATTGCCGTGGCCGCCGGCCATCGGGCCGACACCTTCGATGCGGCCCGTTATGCCATCGACCGCATCAAAGAGATCGTCCCCATCTGGAAGAAGGAGGTGGCGGTCGACGGCGAGTGGTGGGTGGAGGGGCCGGCACACCCGCAGACATGAAGAAAGGGGCCGCTGGGATTTCCCAGCGGCCCCGTGCTGTGAAGCGTTAGTTGCAGTGCCCTGGTCCGATGTAGCCGTTGTTGTAGTAATCGAGCGTGGTCATCCAGCCAAGGACCATCTTCTGCTGGGCCTTGGAGAGGGAGGACCAGGTGGTGTGATCATACATGGCCAGGAAGTTATCCGCGGCGGCGATGACGCCGGCCACTGCAGAGCCATCCGCGCCGTTCTTGATGTTCAGCTTGGCGGCCAGCAGTTGGGCGTAGAGCTTGGTGATGCCGTTGGACGGATACCCCAAGCCCATGCTGAGGATGTTCACGGCCTGGGAGGCACTCGTCACCTGCACGGACTTGGCGCCGCCGGCATTGCCGAGCCAGATGGGCAGGAGCGGGGTCACGCGGTCAGGATTGCGGCCGGTGAAGCCGGCGTGCGTCTTCCAATAGCCGATGGTCAGCGTGCAGCCCCCCGCGCAAGACCCGCTGTACACCGTCACATTGGCGGATGCCGTACGGGTCTCCTTGGAGTCCTTCTCCGTCAGCGTAGCGGTGTTGGGGAACTGATAGTAGGTGTCGCACATGGCCGAGACGTTGGTGATCACCACGCAGTACGAACCGGTGCGGGAGTCCGTCAGGTGCACCGGGAACTGCGGAGCACAGGGATCAGCACAGCAGGTGTACTGGCAGGAGAAGCCGTCCGGGCAGGTCAGCGAATCGGTCACGTCCGCTTCCGCATCATACTCGATGACGGTCGGCGAGCTCGGCAAGAAGAAATCCGCCTTCGGCTCCGGCCCCCATTCTTCCCCAAGATGACCCGAGTGGTTGGTGATGGTGACCTTCACAGAGTTGCGATAGATGGCGCCGGCCACCGGGGTGAAGGTGATGGAATAGGGGTAGCAGGCGCTCTCGCCCGGCCCAAGCTGTGCGCTGGGGATAATGGTCTGCGACGCGCCCGGCAGGGGCTGGAATTGACCAGAGCCGGTCTTGTACTCCACCTGATCGACCAGCTTCAGGTTCTCCGTCGCAACTGCCCCGCCGTTGGTCACGCAGATTTCCCCGCTCACACCAAAGACTTCCTGCTCGGAGACCAGGGTGCGCGTGGCGGTCAGCGTGTAGGTGAACGTCCCGCTCTGCCCGGCGGGGATTTCCATCGACGTGGGGGTCACCGATTTCGTCAGCGACCAGTCATAGGTGCGGTAGATCTTCCACCAGCCGGCGGCGGTCTTGTATGCGGACAGCGTGGTGCCGGCTTGCCCCTCCCCCTGCACCGACAGGGTTCCGGAAACAAACAGCGCCAGGATTGCCAGGATGGCTACAACAGCTAACAGCGGACGTTTCATGTTTTCCCTCCTTCGGGATCATCTGCAACTGCGCGCCCTGCGCGGAAACCAACATCTCTTGGAAGTGTGGGCAAAGTGGAGAGTATTGTTGGAGTTACGAACCCACCCTAGCTTCCCGTTTCCTCATCGGGAATACAATGGCCACGTTCCATCTAGTTCCCATCCATTTTTATTATACTTGTCATTGATGGATTTGTCAAGTATCATTGTTCAATTTGTTGTCACGATATTTTGTTAATAATAGCGATATTTAGTATTCATTCTTATGATATTGAGAAATGATACGTATCATTGTGTACGCGAAAATGCACCTGTACAATGATGACAATTTATTCATCTTCACAACGCCGGCGTATTGGAGACAGAAACGCGGAATTCCCAGACCAGGAGAGCGCCCTGCCCTGGGAAGCACTGGTGCACGGGAATGCCAGAGGCCTTTCATGATAAACCCTCCCGCAGGTGCGCAACCCGCGGGAGGGCGCTGTGGCATTCGGGCAGTAACGCGGTTACTCCAGGAAGCTCATGATCCAGGCCTGGTCATCGGCGGTATCTACACGGTAGCCGCCGCTGGTGCCGGCGCAGTTGGCGTTCAGACCGTACGAAGTGATGGCGGCAATGGCATTGCTGGTGCCGTAGAAAATCGGGCCGCCGGAATCGCCAAAACAGGTGCCGCCGGAACCGTTGCCCTTGCCGGGGTTATTGGTGAACGTGGCCGAGGTGCCGGCGGGGATGCCGGCGGTGCCGTTCACGTCCACCAGTTGTACCGTTCCCTGATAGCGCACCCGATCGGCCTCCAGAGTCGGCTTGACGCTTTGCAAGCCGTACCCCACTACCGTGAAACTGCGGTCCTGCAGGCCGCGCCGCGTGGCAATCTGGTCCAGCAGGCCGATCTCCGCCAGCGTGCCGTACGTATCCAGATAGACCGGTCGGCTGAGGATGACGATGCCGGCGTCGTTGAGGAAGAAGGCGGCGTCATCATACGCCGGATGGGTATAAATGGCGGCAAACTCAATGCTGGTGCCCCCACCAAAAGGATAGCCGTTTGCCGGAATACCGGACTCGACGTCGGCCTCAAACCAGACCCGTCCGCCCGAGGCACCGTAGGTGCAGTGGCCGGCGGTGAGCATGACGGTCGGGGAAAGCAGGGTCCCACTGCATCGCCAGGCCGGCCGGCCGCCTACGTCGAACACCAACAGCCCCACATAGGGATGGGCATCCCCGTCCGGTTCCCCGAACTTCACAGCCGAGGCGGGCACTGCCAGGAGCAGTACCACTGTGACCACCACCAGCATCACCCAAAGCTGCCTGCGCATCTTACCACCTCCCATGAGCACTCGATGTGCATCGTCCCACGATGGACTCCACCCCTACCAAACCGCGGCAAATGTGGTGCTGTAGGATCGCCTCACCTCCTTTCATGCGTGTAAGGGACCCAAGCATAGCGGTTCACTCCAATGGCAAGCCGGCGTGCGTGCCCTCATCACAAGGTTCCCGCCGGCCGGCATACCCAGCGGCTGTATTCGGGTCAGGGGGTGCCAGGGAATGACGTGGTGGGCAAGGATGTGTACGGGAGAATGGGCATCGGTGCAAGCCAGATGTGCGATCACCCCTGCACCGCTCGGGTTTCCACCCTCATTATCGCGCACTTATGCAGAATGTGCAAGCGTTTCGAGAAGCTTGAATTTCCCTGTGAAATATGATATCATGGCCTCTGCATGCGGGAACGCGGGGTATGGGTCGGGCCGGTTGGCCCCTGGACGAAATTCCCAACAGGACAGGCACAGGACAATATGCGCGCGTTGATCGTCTCCGACATCCATTCCAACCTGCCGGCCTTTCAGGCCGTGCTCCAGCAGGCCGCCCCCTTTGATATCATCTGGTGCCTGGGCGATATAGTCGGGTACGGCCCTCAGCCGAACGAGTGCATCGAGCTTCTGCGAGAGCATCCGCACCTGGCGGTGGCCGGCAACCATGATTGGGCCGCGTTGGGCCGGCTGGACCTGGCTGAGTTCAACGCCGAGGCCCGCTGGGCCGCCCGCTGGACCGCCGAGGCGCTGTCCCCGGACAACCGCGCCTATCTGGAGGCCCTCCCCACCCGCCTGGTGCAGGAGCCTTTCACCATCGTTCACGGCAGTCCGCGCGAACCCATCTGGGAATATATCCTCTACTCCTTCGTAGCCGCCGCCAATTTCGAGCACTTCGACACCCCTTACTGCCTTATCGGGCACACCCATTCGCCGGCGCTCTTTGTCGAACGCACAGAAGGGGAGGCGCGCATCATCGAGGCCGACCTGCCCCCGTTCGAAGAACCTGTGCCGTTGGGCGGGGGGCGCTGTATCATCAACCCCGGCAGTGTTGGCCAGCCGCGCGACGGCGACCCGCGCGCCAGCTACGCCATCTGGGACACCGATAAGGGCGAGCTGGTCATCCACCGGGTGGACTATGACATCGAGGCCATCCAGACCCTGATGGCGGAGCTGGGCTTTCCGGCGCGCCTCATCGCCCGCCTAAGCTACGGCTGGTGAGGCCGGGGACACAGCCCGGGAACAAAGGCCGGCGCGCCGGCGTCTTACGAGTGTGCCGCAAGCCCGGCGCCTCGCACCCTTTGCCGGGCCCTTTGCCAGAAGAGGAGAAGGAACATGAGGCGTTCTCGGTCGTTATGGTTGGGCATCATGATTGTAATAGTGCTGGCCCTGGCCATGACCGCCTGCGCGCCGGCGCCCAAACGAGAAGCCGGCGTGTCCCTCCCGCAGGCCGTCCCCCCGGTCGCGGCCACCGTGGTGGTGGAAAAGGCGGTCGTTCAAGAAGGCGCCGCGGACTTGAGCGCCTACCAGGTGGGGTCGCTCACCGAGCGCATGATCATTCGCACGGGCAACCTCACCCTGGTGGTGAAGGACACCGCCGGGGCCATGAACCAGGTGCGCGGCCTGGTAGAATCCATGGGCGGCTATGTGGTGGAGTCCAACGCCTACCGGGATCAAGGATTACTGCGCGGCCGCATGACGGTGCGCGTGCCGGCGGAGAAGTTCGACCAGGCCATGGATGGAATTCGCGCCGTGGCGGTGCGCGTCGAGAGCGAAAGCTCTTCCGGACAAGATGTGACAGAGGAGTACTCCGACCTCTCCGCGCAACTGCGCAACCTGGAGGCCACGGAGACGGAATTGCGCGAACTGCTGGCCACCGTGCGCGAGCGCACTGGCAAAGCTGAGGACATCCTCGCCGTCTACCGTGAGCTGACCACCATTCGCGGTGAGATCGAGCGGGTGAAAGGGCGCATGCAGTACCTGGAGCGGATGACCGCCCTGGCGACCATCAACGTCGAGCTGATCCCGGACGAACTGCAGAAGCCGGTGGTGGAGGAGCCGTGGAACCCGCAGGTAACCTTGAAGGAGGCACTGCGGGCGCTGGTGAACGCCGGCCGCTTCCTGGTGGATGCCCTGATCTGGCTCGTGGTGGTCGTGCTCCCCATCCTGATCATCATCGCCCTGCCCGTGGTAGCGCTGGTCCTGATCATCCGGGCCCTCGGACGCCGCCGGCGTAAATCCGCAGAGTAATCCACCCGACACAGGGGCGGTCCGTTGCGACCGCCCCTTATTTTTCTTCCTAATTCCCCATCCCTGGGGCTGTCTGGCAGTTGCCGGCGCCGGTTTCGGCCGCCCGGCAGTGCTTCACCAACGCTGATAGTGTACGCGCGCCGGGTCGTACTGCGTGCGAGCCGGCGGGTGTTCCGCCGGGTGACCGATGGCGATGAGACACAAGGGGACGAGGCCGGCAGGGATGCCCAACACCTCCCGCACCATCTGCTCCCGCTCGGCGCGCGGATGCACCCCCAGCCAGACGCTTCCCAGCCCCATGCCGGCTGCGGCCAACAGGATGTTCTCCGCCGCGGCCGAGCAGTCCTGCACCCAGTAATCGGAGACGGCAGGTTCGCCCACGACGGCGATGCACAGCGGCGCCTCGAAGAGCATTTTCGCGTAGGGGTGGCGCTCCGCCAGGGTGTCGAGTATCTTCCGCTCTGTGACCACGACGAAGTGCCACGGCCGGCGGTTGGCCGCCGAAGGCGCGGCCATGGCCGCTTTCAGCAGGGTAGTGATCTGCTCCTCTGTAACGGGCTCCGGCGTATAGCGGCGCACACTGCGCCGCGCCAGGATATTCGGAACAGGGATCGTATCCATAGCGCGCCTCCTCGGCTACTGTTTGGGAAAGGTCTTTTCAGAATCTTACCCCATCCAGGCGCTGGGGCAAATAAGCAAGCCTAGGTGGAGATGCGGAAACCCCGCCCCCTGGCCATCCCTTTCTTCTTACCGCCGGCCGCCGTACTCCAGCGCCTCGTCGCACATGGCGAGGATGTTCTGCGGCGGTACTCCATGCTGGATATGATGCACGGCCGCCAGGACGGACCCCCCCCCC
>Ga0080004_1135557_pt1 | contig 47640 bp, 51 predicted proteins | sample WasSprMetagenome_FD_69207 | JGI IMG/M metagenome (GOLD analysis project Ga0080004, IMG submission 69207) | Sulfidic aquatic microbial communities from Washburn Spring, Yellowstone National Park, USA - WS (SPADES assembly) (version 2) | ecosystem: Environmental > Aquatic > Thermal springs > Hot...
AATCAACTTTTTTATCAAGAGTAACAAAAGCAACACCAAAGATTGCTGATTATCCATTTACAACACTTTCACCAAATATAGGAGTTTGTTTCCATAAAGGTAAGAGTTTTATTATAGCTGATATCCCAGGTCTTATAGAGGGAGCATCAAAAGGTAAGGGACTTGGACATGAATTTTTAAGACATATATCAAGAACAAAGATTTTGCTTCATTTAGTTGATCCTTATGGTTTTTATGATATTGATCCATTAAATGGTATAAAGATTATAGAAAATGAACTTAAAGAGTACTCTACTACACTTTCAAAGAAAAAAAAGATTATCGTTATAAATAAAGCAGATCTAACAGGATCTGATGATGTTTATCTTAAAATTAAAAAGAAATATAAAAATAGAAAAGTGTTTTTAGTTTCTTCTGTAACTGGACAAGGAATCCAAGAACTTCTTGATTATTTAGTTTCCATAATTGATAAAATAAGTTTAGAAGATGAAAAAGAAAATGTAAATGAAAGAAAAGTTAAAGTTATAAAAGTTGAAAAGGCTTTTAGTGTTGAGAAAAAGAATGGAAAGTTTTATATTTATGGTAAAAAAATTGAAAATTTATGTGCAAGGACTGATACATCAAATGAAAATGCTCTTAGAAGATTCTTTAATATACTTAAAAAGATAGGAGTTGTTAAAGAACTTTTTAAAAATGGAATAAAAGATGGAGATATAGTTGTTATAGGTAATTTTGAATTTGAGTGGAAAGATGAATAAATTTTATAAAAGTTTACCTTTTAGAAATTGTTATTCAAATAATCTTTTATAAGTTTGCTTCTTGATGGATGTCTTAGTTTTCTTATTGCTTTTGCCTCAATTTGTCTAACCCTTTCCCTTGTAACTCTAAATATTCTTCCAACTTCCTCAAGTGTTCTTGAATAACCAGTATCTATTCCAAATCTAAGTTTAAGTATTTTTGCCTCTCTTTCAGTTAGTGTAGAGAGTATTTTATTTACTTCTCTTTTTCTTAAAATATCTACTACTGAGTTTGAGGGAGGAATATTGTTTTTATCTTCAATGAAATCCTCAAGTGATGAATCTTCATCTTCACCTATTGGAGTTGCAAGTGATACTGGATCTTGCATAATTTTTAATGCTGTTTTAACCTTTTCAGGTGAAATTCTTAAGGCTTTTGCATACTCCATAATATCAGGATCTCTTCCGTATTCTTGTCTATATTTTTTTACAACTTTCATAAGTTTCGAAACAAGTTCTTTCATATGAACAGGTATTCTAATTATTTTTGATTGATCTGCTATAGCCCTATTTATTGATTGTCTTATCCACCATGTAGCATATGTTGAAAATTTAAATCCTCTTTTATACTCAAATTTCTCAACTGCTTTCATTAAACCAAGTCCACCTTCTTGAATAAGATCAGGTAATTCAAGGCTTGAATTAACATGTTTTTTTGCAATTGATACAACAAGCCTTAAGTTTGCTTTTATAAGTTTAAGTTTATCCTGAAGGATTTGGTCTTCAAGAAATAAAATCCTATCATTTAATGCTAAAAACTCATCAATATTTTGGGGAACACTTTTTATTAAAAATTCTTCTTTTTGTTTTAAATTTTTTATGTTTTGTATTGCTGCTTCTATTTCCTTTATAGTAAAGTTATGGATTTCTTTAAATTCATCTTTTGTCATTTTACCAGATAGATATTTTTCATAATCAGATATTAACTTGTCTAAATTTCCATATACATTTTTATATCTTTCAAGTTCATTTCTTACTTCTTTTATTTTTGATGCAGTCATCTTTATTTTATTAGTCATTCTTTTTATTTTTTCTTGGTTTAAATTAAGATCTAATATTTTTTTTACTATTTGATCTCTTTTTGCTTCGATTTTTTCTTGAATTTTTATCTTCCTTTTATCTGAAATGTTTGAGGCAAGTTTTTTATTTAGTTTCTCAATTTCCTTTTCAATTTTTGTAATTTCTTTTACTGTTTTTTTAATTTTTTTCTGCATTGCTTTTAATTCTCTTTCGGTTTTTCTTCCTCTTGGCATTAGCTCCTTTGTAGTCATTTCTTCTTGTTCTATTAGTGTTTGCCAGTCCTTTAGTTCTTTCAATGCAAGAGGGCATTTCAAAACAAGAAGTTTTAGTTCTTTTTCTCTTTCTTTAATATTTCTTGCAAGTGTTATTTCTTCTTCTCTTGAAAGAAGGGGGGTTTTCCCCATCTCTGAAAGATACATTTTTATTGAGTTTGAAACATCTTGTGGATAATTTGTTGTCCACTCATCTCCATGAAAATCTTTCTCGCTTGATTTTCTCTTTTCTTTTTCTCTTATTTCTATTCCAAGTTCTTCAAGAGTTGACATAAAATTATCAACTTCTTCAGGGGTCATAGATGTAGATGCCATTGATTTGCTTATCTCATCAAGTGTTAGATATCCATATTCTTTTCCTATCTCTATTAATTCTTTTAAGTGTTTTTGTGATGACATAGTGCTCTCCTTTAATTTTCAAGATTTTTTAATTCTTTTGAAATTTCATCAATTTTTTTTAAATCCTCATTTGATAGGTTCTTAATATTTTTTTTCATTTCTTTTAATTGCTTTTTTAAATATTGTTTTTTAATCGTTATAAGTGTTTCTATTAAGTTTTGAGGATTTATTATCTCTTCATCCTTGTTTGAACCAACAAGTATCTTTGTTATTTTTTGGGAGTAATTTGGAAATTTTTCAACTATGAGATCATATATTTTCGTGTTTTCATCTATTTGATTATTTTTTAAAAATCCGAATATATTTCTTGCAAAATCTGAGGAAAGATAATCAATAGAAAAATTTGAGACGAATTCTAATTCTAAGTATTTTGGATTTTTTAATAGAATTTCTATTAGATTTGTCTCAATTATGGGATCGCTATCTGTTTCTTTTTTTACTTCATAGTTCATTTTTTCTGTTTTTTTAGATAAGTATCTTTGAATAAGGTTTTCTGGGATGTTTAAAGATTCAGATGCTTTTTTTATCCACTCATGTTTTATTATTTCATTTCTTTGTTTTGATATTGATTGTGCTATAAACTCAACAATTTTTAATTTTTCATTTGGGGAAAATGTTGTCTTTTTTTCTTTTATTAATGAAATTTTAAATTCTATTACATCTTTTGCATTATTTATAAGATTTAGCATTTCATCTATTCCATTTTTTATAATATACTCATCAGGATCTAAATTTTGAGGAAGAAGTACTATTCTTGGATAAACACCTGCTTCAATAAAGGTATCTGCTGCCTTTATGCTTGCAAGTATCCCTCCTCTATCTGAGTCAAATATTATTATAACCTCGTCTGCATAGTTTGAAAGAATTCTTGCTTGTTCAATAGTTAATGATGTCCCAAGGGGGGAAATAGTATTGTTTAGCCTATATTGATGAAGTATTACTGTATCAATATATCCTTCAACAATTATTGCTTTTTTTTCTTTCTTTATATATGGAAGCGCATTATAGAGTCCAAATATTACTTTTCCTTTTGAAAAAACAGGTGTTTGAGATGAGTTTAAATATTTGGGTTCTTCATTGTCAATTGTTCTTCCACCAAATCCTATTATATCACCATTTATGGATTTTATTGGAAACATTATTCTATTTCGAAAAACATCCATTATTCTTCCTGATGACTGCATAACAATTTGTGATTTTAGTAAAAGTTCTTTAGAATATTTTTTAGAAAGTTCATTAAAGATTTCATCATATGAATCAGGAGCATATCCTATGTTAAATAAATCTATTGTTGAGTCCTTTATATTTCTTCTGCTAAGAAATTCTCTTGCTTTCTTTGCGTCTGATGATTTTAAGTATTTAGAGTAAAGCATTGCTGCATCAAAGTTTATATTTTTTATATCTGTTTTTTCTTTTTCTTCTTCGCTCATTTGCTCAACATCATCTAAAGTTATATTTAACCCAGCTTTTGTCGAAAGTTTTTTAATTGCTTCTTTATATGTTATATTTTCATACATCATAATAAACTTTATCAAATCTCCACCTGCATGACATCCAAAGCAATGAAATAATTGTTTTTCTCTAGAAACAGTAAATGACGGTGTCCTTTCACTATGAAAAGGACACAACCCTACATAATTTTTCCCTCTTTTTTTAAGAGATACGTATTCTGATATAAAATCTACTATATCAATTTTATCCTTTATTAAAGTTATAATTTCACTTAATTTCATAAATAAAAGAAAAAAGGCTTAACAACAGCCCTTTTTCTTTTTAAACCCAATTATTTTTATGATTCACTTATTTTTTGCGTTTAGCTTTCTGAGTTTTCTTTTGAGTTCTTGTCTTCTAATCTTTTTTTCAAGACTTGGGGAAATGTAGAATTCCCTCTTTTTTATCTCTTTAAGTATTGCATTTTTTTCGCATTCGTGTTTGAATCTCTTTATTGCCTCTTCTGGTGATTCATTATCTCTTACTCTTATGTATACCAAGTTAATCACCTCCTTTTAATTATCCTGGTGGCCACATAAATCTTCTGCCACTTAAAAAATGAAAATGGATATGAAATACACTTTGCCCTGCTTTTTTACCACAGTTATTAACAAGTCTAAAATCTGTTATATTATTATCTATAGCAATTTTTTTTGCAACAAGATGTATTTTACCAATAACATTAGCATCTTCTTCTTTTAACTCAAGAATATTTTCTATATGTTTTTTTGGAATTATAAGTATATGTGTTGGTGCTTGGGGATTTAAATCATTAAAAGCAATTATTTCATCATCTTCATAAATTTTTCTTGCCTTTACCTCACCATTTACGATTTTGCAAAAAATGCAATCCATATATTAATTATTATACCATTTTTTAAATTTCGGATAAAGGCATTATTTTTTCACCAAAACTACCAGGATTATATTTAAGGGGATTTTTGGATTTTGGATTTCTTTTAATTCTTATTGCTTTTATACCTGCTTTTTTTGCCTGAATTATCCCTTCATCTGAATTTGCAAAAAATAGAATATATCCTTTTTTTTCAAGTATCTCATATTTTTCATTCTGATTTTCAACTATATATATTTCATCTGCAAATGGAATATTTTTTATTTTTAAATCATTTTCTTTATCGACTATTATATCTATTTTTATACCTGCAAATTTCATAAAAAATGCAACCACAGATGGTAATATCTTTGTTCTTTCTTCAATTACTTCGCCTGTTTCTTTTTTAGCAAGAAATTTTATTCCATCCGAGTATTCAAATGCAACTCTAAAATTACATATGTTTGTAGTGGTATATATAATAGCCCATATTGCAAAAAGATGGGAAAATATTTTAAATCGATTAAACCACTTAGCAATAAACTCTTTTGTATTATCAATTATTTTCATTTTTTATGCCATAATTTCTAAGATACCATATCATTGTATCAAGAACATTTACATCTATAATTGAGAATTCTTTTATATGGTTTAAAATTTCTTTGTTGTTTTTAAGGCAATTTTCATTTATAAGTATTTTATATGTTTTGCTCTTTGTAAATTTCATATTTTTTATATCGTTTTCTTTAATTTCTTTTTCTTGGTATATTAAAGGATTGATTTTAAATATATACGAAAAAAAATCATATATTTTATCACCTTTTACTTTAAGGTATACAAGCTTTTCATTATAATCTGATATAACCGAATATACATCTCTTATTTTAATATCTCCTTTCTTTATCTCATTTTTAACTATATCACCGCAAACAATCGCAAAATCAGACTTTATTCTTTTTTTTATACTCTTTGATAAATAAGTGGCTGTTTGTATATTGGTTAGATTAAACTTTGATGTTGTTATTTTTTTGTTAAAGTATATTAATGTTTTTGTTTTAAGTTCATCCAAAATAGGAGTTTTTATAGAATTTTTTTTGTCAATTTTTAAGTTTTCTTTTTTAATTTTATTTAAAAAAGTAAATTTTTTATATATATAGATACTTGCATTTTCTAGTGGTATAAACCTTGTATCACTTAGAGTTATATCTCTTGATATATCGGTTATTATAATATCTGGTTTTTTGTTAAGTTTTGATAAAAACTCGGAAAATATTTTTTTTTCTTCTTTTAAGGTAGTTTCATTTTTATTATATACATTTATTACGACAATTCTAAAATCTGCTTTTTGTAGAAAAATTTTGTTAAGTTCGTATATGGGATTTTCAATTCTATAACTCTTTAAATAATCATCAGCAAGAAGTTTTTCTGGATTTAAAATAACCGATGTAAAAAGTATTGTTTTTGCATCTATTTCTTTTTTTATATATTTTTTAAACTGATATTTTGGGTCTTTTGTAAGATATATATTTGCAGAAATAATAGGGTATTTTTCTCCATATAATTTAAGCATATCCGGTTTTATATTTATAAGATCATCTTTTGTTAAAAATATAGCGTCAGCATTACACTCATTTGAAAATGTTAAAACATCAACTCCTTTATTGTATATATTTTCAATTACATTGCTTTCTATAATTCCATTGAAAATTCTAAACTCATTTTTGTTTTTTGTCTCACAAAGAATAGAATTTTTATCTTCCCATAAAAATTTGGCGGGTTTGTGATAAAGAGATATTTTTATTATTTCTTTATCTAAATTGTTACATCCAAAAGAAAAAATAAATAATAACAAAAACCAAAGACTTTTCATTCAATTTTTATAAATCTTTGAGTATCTGGCTTTTTTATCTCCTTTTGATTTTTTATCCATTCTATTAATGCATCTCTTACAAGTATCATTGTGTCTTCTTTTGATATAGCGCTATTAAATGCTCTACCACCACTTCCGCCATTTACAAGATAATTATTTGTAGCAATAGTATATTCTTTTTCTATGTCTATTGGTTTTCCATCTTTTTCAATAATTATATTAGAAACCTTATCATTTTCTACTTTATATTTGACAACTATTCCGGATATATACATTGATGTTCTGTTAGGTTTTAAATTATCTTTTATAAGTTCATATATATCCTTTCCTTTCATTTTTAATTTTACTATTGTATTTTCAAATGGCATTACTTGGTAAACATCTCTTAGTTTTATTTTTCCTTTATTGATAACATTTCTAACTCCACCAGCGTTTTGGAATGCTATATCAGCATTAACTTTTATCCTTGTAACATCCGTTAAAAGATTTCCTATAGGGTTGTCTAGCGTCTGAGATTCAAAGTTTATATCTTCTATTGCGTTTCCTATTTCAATATCCATGAGTTTTGCAGTTTGGGATGAAATCTCTTCACCTATCTTTTTTATATTTTCATCTTCTCCTATTTCATTGGTCCACAATGGAATAAGTTCACATTTTACATTTTTTATCTTTTTTGTTTTATCATCAAAATCTATGGTAAGTTTTGTTGTATGTGTTAGCCCCCAGTAACTTTCGCAAATAAGGGTATTTGTAATTGGGTCTTTCCAACCGTATATTAAACCTGTATGGTTGTGTCCTCCAAGGACTGCGGTTGCTTTTTTTGCTGCCCTTGCTATTGCTATTGTTGAGTGTTTTGAATAATTTTCAAATGTATAAGTTGATACATCAACAATTTTTTGTGAAAGGGAGTCATCTATACCCACATGTGCAAGTATTATAATTGCATCTGGATTTTGTTTTTCAATTTCTTTAATATATTTTTCTGTTTCAGTTGCTTCATTTCCAAATTTTAAGTGTTTTACATTTGAAGGAAGTGTTGTTGTTTTTGTGTGTTCGCCAGCAATTCCAAGTATTGCAATTTTTTTTCCATTTACTTCTTTTAAAATCCATGGTTTTAGGTAATCTACATTTTTTAAATCTTTTTGATAATAAACATTTGCACCAAGAAATGGAAACTTTGCTTTCTTTATTAGATTTTTGAGATTTTCTTCACCAAAATCATAATCATGATTTCCAACAAGAGCCGCATCGTAACCAATAGCATTCATGTAGTTAATGCTTGCCATTCCTTTTGTTATATTTCCTTCTGGTGTTCCTTGAAACATATCTCCTGAGTCAAGTATTATTTTAGGATTTTTATCTTTTTGTATAAGAGAAGCAAGTGCTGCAAATCCACCTATTGTTTGAGTTGATCTTTCTTTGTCCCATTTAGCTTGCCGTGGAAAATACATTCCATGGACATCAGATGTGTGATAAATAGAAATTTCCTCTGAATTTAGAAAGGCAGATATAAAAAATAAAATTAGTGTTAATATTTTTTTCATAACATCCTCCTTTTTATATAATATCAATTTTTTAAAAAAATAAAAAATCCCCTTTCTCTTTGAGGTAAAGAAAAAGGGGATTTGAAATAGATATTATCTCTTTGAGAACTGGAATCTCTTTCTTGCTTTTGGTTTTCCAGGTTTCTTTCTCTCGACCATTCTTGGATCTCTTGTAAGGAAACCTGCCTTCTTCATTGAATGATGAAAACTTTCTCCGAGTTTTGCTATTGCTCTTGCAATTCCATGTCTAATTGCACCCGCTTGTGAAGATAAACCTCCACCTTTGACATAAACATCACAATCAAATTTTTGATCTTTAACATAGTCAAAAGGAGAGAGAACTGTTACTTTAAGTCTCGGGCGGTTTCCAAAATATTCATCAATAGTTTTATCATTTATTTTTATGTTTCCATTTCCGCCAGGTATTAAGAATACCTTTGCTGTAGATGTTTTTCTTCTTCCGGTTGCAAGTATCTTTTCCATATTACTTCACCTCTTTTTCTGCAGTTGGGATTTTTATGTCTATATTTTCATCTTTATACAACCTAAGTCTTTTTAAAAATCTTGATCTAAGTTTATTTGAGTCAAGCATTCTTTTTACAGCAAGATATACCACTTTTCTTGAGTCCTTTGCCATCATATCTTTAAATGATGTGATTTTGGCACCCTTTGCATATCCAGAATGTGAAAAATAATACTTTTCTTCTTCTTTATTTCCGGTTAATTTTATGTGATCTGTATTTTTAACAACCACATAATCACCGCAATCCATATGTGGTGTATAGTAGGGTTTATTTTTACCCATAAGCAAAGTTGCTATTTTTGAAGCCACTCTGCCGAGAATTTGATTTTTAGCATCTATAACATGCCATTTTCTGTTTTTTTGAACAAATTCTTTTGTTGGTAAAGTTGTTTTTGTTGCCATAGATAAAAGTATAGCAAATTTTTCAAAAAGAAACAAATTTTATTATAATATTTTAAAGGTTTATTGTTTAAAAATGGAGACCTAATGCGCTTCTTATCTCTCACTTCTCACTTTCTCACTTTTTTACTTCTTACTTCTCACCTCTCATTTTTTCACTTCTTGCTTCTCTTTATTTTGCGCTCATAGCTCAATGGATAGAGCAACGGCCTGCGAAGCCGTAGATTCGGGTTCAATTCCCGATGAGCGCAATACTACTGCCTAATAAAAGTGAGAAAAATGAGAATTGTGAGAAGTGAGATTTGTTAAAATTTTAAACTATTGATGAAAAATTTTTGTAGTGCTTAATTTTTTTATAGAATAAACTATTAAGGAGAAGAAATGAATAAGGGAAAAATTACAAAAAACGATGTAATTAAAATTATTAATGAGAACAATATAAAATTTATTAAACTTTGTTTTGTCTATATACTTGGACAATTAAAATCTTTTACTATCACAAGAAAAGAACTTGAGCATGCTCTAAATGAAGGAATTGGATTTGATGGATCATCAATTGATGGTTTTGCAAGAATATATGAATCAGATCTTCTTTTAATGCCAGATCCAAATACTTTTAAAATATTTCCGGAAAGTTTTGATGGCAATAAAACTGCAATAATGTTTGGTGATATTCTTACACCAGAAGGGAAAAATTATGAAGGGATATAAGAAAAATTTTGAGTATATGAAAAATATGGGTTATGATGATTTTATGGTTGGACCCGAACTTGAATATTTTTATTTTAAAAATTCGACTAAACCGGATATAATTGATGATGGAGGATATTTTGATTCTGTTCCTGTTGATGAGTCAATCGATCTAAGAAAAAAGACAATAGAGGTTTTAGATGAGATGGGTATAAATGTTGAGTATTCTCACCATAAAGTTGCTCCAAGTCAGCATGAGATTGATTTGAGGTATGACAATGCGCTTGATATGGCTGATAAAGTTATAATTTATAAACTCGTAGTAAAACAAGTTGCTTCTAAAAATGGTGTTTATGCTACATTTATGCTAAAACCGTTAAGTGATGTAAATGGGAGTGGAATGCATGTTCATCAATCACTTTTTAAAAATGGGAAAAATATGTTTTTTGATGAAAAGGATGAGTATTTCCTATCAGGCGATGCAAAACATTATATAGCTGGAATTATGAATCACGTAAGAGAAATATGTCTTGTTACAAATCAATGTGTAGATTCTTATAAAAGGCTTGTTCCAGGTTATGAGGCACCAGTATATATTGCTTGGGCAAGAAGAAATAGATCGGTTCTTATAAGAGTTCCGCAGGTAAAACTTGGTAAGGAAAAGTCCATTAGAATTGAGGCAAGATTTCCAAATCCAGGTGCAAATCCATATCTTGCATTTGCAATCATGCTTAGAGCAGGTCTTTTAGGAATAAAAAATAAATATCCCTTGAAACCACCAGTTGAAGCAGATGTTTATGAGATGAGTGAGATTGAGAGAAAAGCAAATAAAATAGATACCCTTTGTGGTTCGTTAATTGAGGCAATTGAAGAGCTTTCAAAATCATCTCTTGCAAAAGAAGCACTTGGTGAACATGTTTTTAATAAACTAATAGAAAATAAAAAAATTGAGTGTGATATGTATATAACAAGAGTAACCGACTACGAGATAGAAAGATATTTTTCAGTACTTTAATGGAAATTATATTAAAAGCTACATTTGTTTCTTTTTTATCCGGAATGGCTACTATGATCGGGGCAATTCCGGTATTTTTTTTAAAAAAAAAGTTAAGTCATAAGGCTTATTCTGCAATGCTTGGTATTTCAGGCGGAATAATGCTTGGGGCAACTTTTTTTAGTTTAATACTTGAGTCGATAAAAAGATCGAATCCTTATGTAGCAGTTGGAGGAATTCTCTCCGGTTCCTTTTTTATAGAATTGATAGCCAGATACATCCCACACGAGCATTTTTTTAAGGGGAAAGAAGGTCCGGATGTAAACCTTAAAAGGATATTTCTTTTTATGCTTGCAATAACCATACATAATTTTCCAGAAGGAATGAGCGTTGGAGTTGGCTGGGCTTTAGACGATAGAACCAAATCTATCTCGCTTGCTTTAGGTATTGGAATACAGAATATTCCTGAAGGTTCGGCTATAGCGCTTCCGCTTCTTGCTCTTGGTTATTCCAAGTGGTATTGCGTTTTCATAACTTTTCTAAGCGCTGTGGTTGAACCTGTTGGCGGTTTAATAGGAATAAGCGTTGTAACTTTCTTTAATGGTTTTCTTCCTTATGTTCTTGCTTTTGCGGGGGGATGTATGCTTTATGTTATAAGCGGGGAGATGATTCCTGAGTCGCATGAAAAAGGATACGGTAAACTTGCAACCCGGTGGCTTGTCGTGGGTTTTGTTATAATGATGTTTTTGGATGCTTCGTTTTAATTTTATATAATTATCTGTGGAGTAAAGTAGAAAAGGAGGTTTTTATGGCATCAAAAGAGTTAATGGAGTTAATAAATCAATCAATAGCAAGAGAAATTCAAGTATCTATTCAGTATATGTGGCAGCATGTTCTTTGGAAAGGAGTTGAAGGACACAGCGTTAAGGATGAATTTAAAAAAATTGCAATTGATGAAATGAAACATGCAGAAATTATGGCAGAAAGATTAAATTATCTTGGTGGAGTTCCAACAACAAAACCAACGCCTATATTTGTTGGAAATACACTTAAAGAAATGCTTGAACAGGATAAAAAAGACGAAGAAGGAGCTATAGAATTATATAAGAAAGTTATAGAAATAGCACTTAAAGAAAATGATTATGTAACCGCAGATATTTTCAAAAAAATTCTTGCAGATGAAGAAGAACATCACGATGTTTTTTCTTCACTTTTAGAGAAATAAAAACTTTTTTGAAAAGCAATATAAAATAATAAAGGGGCAGATAAAATCTGCCCCTTTTATTTTTATTAAGTAATTTTGTTTTTTACTTATTCCATTGGTTCAAAGTCTGATTTCCCAACACCACACACAGGACAGACCCAGTTATCTGGTATTTTTTCAAAAGGTGTGTTTGGGGGGATATTTGAATCTGGATCTCCAACAGCTGGATCATATATGTATCCACAAACCTTACAAACATATTTTTTCATAATACCTCCTTATTTTGTAGCTTTCCAAAGTCCATGAAGATTGCAATATTCTCTTGCTTCAACTTTTTCTGCTTTAACACAAAACTCTGCTTCTGGTTTATCTCCTGGTTTTAAGAACTTTCTATAACTAACTCCATCTGCTATTAATTCAATCCATTCTATATAATGCTTTTCCTCCATTGGATGTAGAACTGAACCAACTATTACCTTATACCCATTTGAAGTTTTTTCAATTACCGGTACATGTTTTTCTTTTGCCCCATCTGATGTATTTTCGTTAAACAACTTCATTTCTTTTCCACAGCACACAAGGGCACCTACACCGGTGTGTATTACTTCTACTATGTTTCCACACACTTCACACTTGTATATCCCTTTTTGAACAGTCATAATTTACCTCCTTTATTATTAATTTTATAAATTTCCTTGAATAACATTTTTGAGAGCATTTATTGCATCATCATAATTTGGTTCATTTGAAACCTCTTTTACAAGCTGAATGTATTTTATCTTAAAGTTTTTATCAATTATAAATATACATCTAGCAAGTAACCTCAGTTCTTTTATTAAAACACCATATGATTTTCCAAATTCCGCTTTTAGATAATCAGAATATGTTTTTACTCTATTAATTTGATTTTGACCACACCATCTTTTTTGCGCAAATGGTAGATCCATACTTATTGTTATTATTTCAACATCATCAGAGAGTTTTTGAGCATGTTCATTAAATTTTTTTGTTTCAAGATCGCATACTGGTGTGTCAAGCGATGGGACTGATGAGATTAAAACAATTTTATCTTTATAAGTTCTATAGAACTTAATTGGAGTTAAATCATTTGCAATTACTTTAAAATCAGGAGCAGTATCTCCCACTTTAAGTTCATTTCCTGTTAATGTTAATTCTCTTCCATGAAGTGTTACTATTCTTTGAATCTTGTTTTCTTCCATTTTAACCTCCTTAATATGTTTCTGCAAAGATTTCAAAATATCCTTGAGGATGAGCACAAGCGGGACATTTTTCTGGTGCTTCCTTTCCTTCATATATGTATCCGCAATTATTACATTTCCATTTTACAACATTATCTTTTTTAAATACCTTTCCTTCCTCAATATTTTTTGCAAGTTTTAGATATCTTTCTTCATGGTTTTTTTCTACTTTTGCAATTTCTTCAAAAACCTTTGCTATTGCCTCAAATCCCTCTTCCCTTGCAATTTTTGCATATTCGGGATACATATGAGTCCATTCTTCATTTTCTCCTTTTGCTGCTTGAAGAAGATTTGTTTTGGTATCAGATATTATACCAAGAGGAAATGATGCATCTGCATTTATTGAAGAACTCCCACCTTCGAGAAATTTAAAGAACCTTTTGGCATGTTCTTTTTCATTTTCTGCAGTTTCCTCAAATATTCTTGCTATCTGAATATATCCTTCATTCTTTGCTATACTTGCAAAGAAAGTATATCTATTTCTTGCCTGTGATTCTCCAGCAAATGCTGTGAGTAGATTTTTTTCTGTCCTTGTTCCTTTTATTGATTTCATTTTATACCTCCTTTTTAGTTTTTTAAGTTTTTTAAAATTGGTGCTCTTACTAGTGAAAAATCATATTTTATTGGATCTTTTGGTTCTATTTTTCTAAAAAAATCAGTTATTTCAAAAACTGTTTTTATTGAGGTATCTTTTCTATTTGTTATTTGAAGTTTTAATGATATTTGATGCATATGAGTATCGAGAGGAATTAAAAGCATTTTTGGTGATATTTTTGTCCATATTCCAAAATCAATCTCATCTTTTCTAACAAGCCATCTTAAAAACATATTAAATCTTTTCATTGCACTTTTCTTATCTGGGTTTGGTATAAGTGTTTTTGTTTCGTATTTTATAAATGATTTTAAAAAACTATTTGTTGATGGATATATATTTGAATCGTAGTTTTTAATATGTTTTATAAAAAAATCTTCGAGAGAGTTATAATTCTTGTATACTTCTTTTAAGTTTAATATAAGGTTTGCAATTTCATTTCCATCAGTAAATCTATGTTTAAAATTTTTAAAATCTTTAATTATTCTTGATTTAGTTGAATTTTTTATATAATTAAGGGGAGAGTTCATAATTGAAAAAATGTAGTTTAGTGATTTTATTATTTGCTTTACATTTCCATATGCAAGTGATGATGATATAAGTGCTGATATTTCTATGTCTCTTTTATCTGAAAATCTTTTTGGAAACTGAATTGGATCTGAGTATATAAATTCTTTTTTATTGTATTTTTTATATATATCTTCAAAAAAATTCTTATCTAATTTTATATTTTCTAAAACCATTAAATCTCTTTTATTTTTAAAGAAAGAAGTCGTTTATATTCACTTAGCATTTTTTCAAGAAAATTTTCAAATGCACAAAATTTTCTTTGACATACTTTCTTTGACATAAGACACTTAGTATCAGGAATCTTTCCATCAAACAATTCGATTATTTCACCAATTTTAGCATTTTTTCCTTTTTCTGTTAAAGTATATCCTCCAAATGGTCCTCTATTAGTTTTCAAATATCCATGTCTTGCAAGCATCTGAAGAATTTTGCTTAAATGGTTATAGCTAATATCTAGATCTTTTGCTATTTCAGATGCAACATAGAGATCTTCTTTGTTTCTTATCATATAATCAATTGTATGAATTGCAATTGTTGCTCTTTCTGATATTTTTATTATAGTTTTCATATTTTCAGTACCATAATACTAATTTATCAAATTTAAAAACTTTTTTCAAGATAGATTAATACTCTTTAAACAGTGGCATATCTTTTAGATCAATATCTTCTTTTTTATGTTTTGGAGAATATTTTCCTGTAAATTCTCCAAGTTGTTTTCTTTCTTTAAATGTTTTTAACACTATGTGCTTTGCAATTTCATTTTTAACAAACATTTCTTCTTTTTTATAGTTATTTAATCTCTCATTAGCAAATTTAATATATTCTTTTGAGATTTCAATTCCAATAAATTTATGACCTAATATTTTAGCTGATACTAATGTTGTTCCACTACCACAAAAAGGATCAATTACTATACCTTTTTTTCATCCATTATTGAATATATCGCTCGTGTGGGTAGTTCAATTGGGAATGGTGCTGGATGTGGATTTTCTCTTTCAGGTGGGAATCTCCAAATGGAAGTTAATAAAGCATGTTTAGGTTTTAATTCTTCTCCAATCAAGTTTTCCCCTTTAGGTTTATAAAGCCAATAAATTCTTTCCTCTATTTGCCAAAATCTCCATCCTCTTATATTAGCAGCAATCATTCTATCCCAAATTATTTCCTGCCGAATTACCCATTTGGTTTTTCTTAACCAATCCATTGGATGTATCATTAATCCTTTTTCCCATCTTATTTTATGGTTGTAAAAAAATGAGCCACCTGGTTTAGTAATTCTAAAAATTTCATTTAAAATATCAATTTGATTTTTCTGATAAATATCCTCTGGTAATTTATCTGTAGTATCTAAATATTTTACATTTGCAACTAACCATCCCTTTTTATTTTCCCCTTTATTATATGGTGGTGAAGTTACCCCAATATCCACTATTTCATCTGGAAGTTTTTTTAAAATATTTAGGGCATCTCCTTGAATTATTTTATTTATATATTCGAGATAACTCATTTTGCTTTATCTAAAAGAAAATTATAAAATCCTTTTACTATATAAGGTTCATACTTTTTAAGTTCAGATTTATTTAATAAATAAATTATTTTTAGATTTGGACTGTTAATATAAGTCTTGTAATCAAAATCGGCACTTCGTAAAAACAAACCTTTTTTGTTTTTGCTTCCTTTTAATTTAGATTTCCATTTCTTTATTTTGTTTTTTAAGTTTTTTATAAAATCTGGTGAATTAAAAGGAAATTCAATAATATAAATTAATCTACCATCAATAAATCCACTAACCAAAATATTTAAATCTTTTTCTTTTTTGTCTTTTTCTAATCTCACTGGTGTGTAATCAGTAAAATTGCCTCCACCATTTAATTTTGCAGGTTTTGTTTTTCTTTCTCTATTTTTATACTTTTCAAATTCTTCTGTGTTTATATTTTTTGGTTTGGCTTCACACTTTATTGTAGTGCCAGAGGAAAAAGTATTTTGTTTAAATCCGTTATATCCAATTTTAGATTCTTTATGTGTGTATCCAGCAAGAGTTACTGTTATAAATTCTCTTATCGTTGAAGAGTTTTTGTCGTTTATATACATTGTAAGAAGATCAATTAACATCCCTATAATGGTGCTTTTGATTTTCCTATTAAATATTCACTTAATTCTTTGTGCGTTCCTGTCGAATAAATTTTTATTACATATTCTAATTCTTTGTTCATTTATTCCCTTTATCTTATTATACCTTAGTTTAGATATTTAAAACAAATTCTTTTTTCTTTTAGATTAAATTCATATCACTTTTAAAAGAATAAATCTCAAATATTTAGTTTCTTTCATGCCTGCAATTATTGGATGGTCTTTTGCTTGTGTTCCAGTATAGATTATTATATTTTTTCTCTTTGATTTTATTGCTGCTGTTTCAATTATTTCAGAAAATATTTCATCACTTATATGTTGTGAGCATGTGGCAAATGCTATATATCCATTTTTTTCTATTCCAATCATTGCTGATTTAAGTATTCTTATATAAAGCCTTTTTGCTTGGTGTATATGTTTTTTATTTCTAACAAAGTTTGGAGGATCTATTATTATAAAGTCAGGTTTTATAGGAAGTTCTTCTTTTACAAGTGCATCAAGAACTTTTAGGGCAGATTCTTCTTTAAATATTGTTTTGTCTTTAGATATTTCATTTAAAATACGATTTTTTTCTGCCATCTCTATTGCGTTTTTAGAGGAGTCAATTCCCCATACAATTTCTGCTTCATTTTTTGCTGCAACTATTGAAAATGAACCAGTATAGCAGTATAAATCAAGTACTTTTTTGCCTTTAAAATAAGGTTTTAATGCATCTCTATTATCTCTTTGATCATAGTAAAACCCTGTTTTTTGTGACATTGAAAAATCAATTTCAAATTTTACTCCATTTTCTGTAATTGTTGTTTTGTTTATTTTTTTTCCTATAAACTGTGTTTGTTCAATTTTTAATCCTTCAAGCAATCTATATTGATGGTCCTTATATATTATAATGGATTTTGGTGAGAATACCTCTTTTATTATTTCTATTATCTTTTCTGTTATTAGTTCAACACCTGCTGAAAGTATCTCAACAGTAATTACTTCATTATACTTATCTATTATAAGCCCACCTATTCCATCACTTTCTCCAAAAAACATTCTTCCGTTTTCAAGTTTTAATTCATTAGTTCTGTAATTATATGCTTCTTTTATCGTTTTATAAAAGAAATCATCTTCAATTATGTTTGTATTTTTTTTAAGAAGTCTTATAGATATTAAACTGTGAGGATTATAAAAACCTACTCCACATATTTTACCATCTGAGTATTCAACTCTTACTATTTCTCCATTTTTCAAATTAAAGTTATGTTTTTCAATTTCATTTGAAAAAATCCACATATGTGAGTTTAATCTTTCAATATATTTTTCTTTAAGTTTTATTGTTTCCATAATTTTTCCTTTTAATAAACTTTATTTTGATATTATAGCATATAGTTGGGTTTAAATGTCTAATATTACTTCAACCTTATCACCTATTTTTATACCATAGACTGAAGAAAAACTACTATTTTTAACTGAGAACTCAAGAAAATCATACGATCCTATGAGCGCTATTGGTTCATTTTCGTGAGCAAGAGCGTATGTGTGTGTAAGCCCCTTTATTAATGTATTTGCTATGTTAAAAACGGAGGTTGGAGTTATAAACTCTTTTGGAATATTTGTAATTGCATTTCCAAAGTGATCTATTGCTATTATTTCACCATATAGATTATTACCATTTCTTTTAGGATATGGGAATGGGAATTTAGTATATTCATTAAAAATTGGACCAATCTTTTTTTCATCAAATCCTTTTGATATGTGTGCAGCTGCGGGTGCCATAATATCTCTGCCATGAAATGTTGAACTTATTTTTTCAAGAAAAAGTTTTTGGTTTGTAATACTTCTTACTTCAATTATCTTCTCTTTTTCGCTAACCCAACTTATTATGCCATTATCTGGAGATATTATTTGGTGTTTTTCTGTTTTTGTCCAAATCACACTTCTTCCTGTACCAACATCAGGATCTACTACACATATTACAAGTGTGTTTTTGGGAAGATATATAATAGATGTCATAAGGTAAAATGCTGCTGTTTTTACATCCTGGGGTGGAATGTAGTGGGTAATGTCAATTATTTTTAATGATTTGTTTATAGAATATATAACAGATTTCATTATGCCAACAAATGGATCTTTTTCGCCAAAATCAGTAATTAGCGCAATAAAACCTGTTTTCATAGATTATTTACTTGGTTGAATTATAGTTAATGGAATTCCTTTTCTACATAGTGGGCATTTATCTGGTGTAAAAAGTTCAAGTGGATATGAGGCAAGTGCTCTCACTGGTACATTTAAAAATGGAAGTTCTCCAGTTGATCTATCTATTATTGCAGCAATACCAACAACTTTTGCTTTATAATTTATTACAAGCGATATTATTTGAGAGCATATTTTACCTGTAGAAAAAACATCATCTACTATAAGAACTCTTTCGTTTTCATTTATCTTAAAATTTCTTTTTAAAACGAAAACTCCTTCAACTTTTTCTGTAAATATGGATCTTGCATTTTTTATTCTTGCAATTTCTTGACCAAGACCTATTACTGCAGGATTTGGTGAAATAACTACATCTATTTCTTGATTAAATTTATCAGCCATTTCTTTTGCAATTTTTTGTGCTATTGTTGGATACTGAAGAACAATGGATGTTTGAATGTAAGTTTCAGAGTGAAAACCAGATGGTAATTGAAAATGTCCTGTTAATATTGCTCCATGCTCCTGAAGTACTCCTATTATATCAAACTTTCCTTTAGGCATAATTTCCTCCTTAGTTAATTTAAATTGATTCCTTCTTTTACTTCCTTTTCAACAATATTTGTTATGTTTTCAAGATCAAGGAATTTTATTTCTGGATTATTAAAACTTCCCTTTACACTAAATGCTACTGCAGGTCTTCCTTTAGTATCGCTTAGAGATTCTGGAAGGGTACCTTTTTTATAATTTTTTCTATTTATTATGTATGCCTTCATATCAACAGTTTTATTTACATTGTCTATGCTTCCTTTTGAGTATATAAGAAACTCATCAGAGTTCAAATAAAACTTATCAATTATTATTTTAGCATTATTTAAATCAAAATTTATCCCTATTTCTGAAAAATGTATTGTACTAAGTTTAGAATCTATTTTTAATGCTCCCCTTCTATTTAGTTGATAAAGAGTATTTAGTGGCATAAAAATTAATCTATAGTTTTCATTTTTATCAAGATTTTTATCGATATTTTCCATAACCCCACTTAAAAGTTTTATTTTAAAATTTCCTTCAATATTTGAAAATCTATTAAATTTTTTTATATCAGATTTGGATATTGCTTTTTTTGCTTTAAGATAGTCTATAAGTATAACATCATCGCATATAAGATTAATAAAAACTGGTTTGTTAATCATATAATATTTCCCTTGGGGATTGGATGGCTCTTTTTCTATCTTTTCAACTATATATTGAAATATTTCTGTAATTTCTTTTAAGTCAGATTTTGAAAGGAAAAGATCAAATGTGAATTTCTTTTTATCATGTTTATTTATGTTTTCTATTCTTATTTTTGAATCAAGTTTTGTATCATTATTTATTTTTAAATTTGATGTTATGTTTTCATTGATGTAATCAGAATCAACCTTTAGCCAACCATTTATATTTTTATTAAGAAATTTTCCTTCAAGATAAGTTGCATTAAGTGCATAAAATGATGGGTTAAATATTAATTTAATTTTTGAGTTTGTAAAATTAATTATATCAAATGGATCTAAAAATGAAAGGTTATTTGTATTTGCTATTATATTTAATGTTTTTTTCTCTTTATTTTCAAATCTTAATTCAAGATCAATTTTTCCTTTGTAATTTTTAATGTATTTGTCTAAAATATCTTTTAATTTATAGGAAGGAATATCTTTTGAACTTATATAAAATTTTAAAATTTTTCTGTTTTTAAGATCGTAGAGTAATAATAAATTTGAATTTATTTCCTTTATATACGAATTTATTTCAAGAAAATCTTTAGAGTATTTTGCAAGAAGTTTTGCATTGAATTTATCTATAATTATTTCATATGGTATTTTGAGTAATTTTTTTAAATTTATTTCTTTTACTGTTTCTAATTCAATTTGTGATTTGCTTTCATTTAATTTTAAGTTTCCATTTATAGTTATTTTATTATTCTCAATTGTTGTTATTAGTTTCTCAATTTCTATATCAGATATATTTGAATTTTCAGTGTTTAATTTAAGTGAAATTTCAATAGGAACCTTTTTTATTATATCACTTTCAAAATCAAAAAAACCTTCAATTTTTAAAATATTTCTAATTATAAAGTCCCTTTCAATTTTAATATTTTTTATTTCTATCTTGTGATTACTTTCATTTGTAATATTTATTTCAGTGTTTTTAAGTGTTATTGATGGAATATCTTTAAGATCAATATTTAAATTTTTTGTTTGTGATGATATATTTATATCAATTTTCCCATTTTCAATATCTATATTTTCCAAAGGTAGTTCAGATTTGTTATCTAAAATTTTATAAAGTTTTATGTTAATAGAGAGTTTCTTTATAAAAATTTTTGAATTTATGTTTGAAAGCATAAGATCATTTATAATAAAGTTATCTGGAGGGGAAAATTTGATTTCAGAAATTGATACATCCATTCCAGTTTTTTTTGAAATTTGCGAAATAAGGTAATTTTTTATATTTTCCTGATTAAAATATTTTTTATATGCATAATAGGAGATTGAAAAAATAATTATTATTATAAGGAAAATAAAAACTAAAAAAAATCTAAACAATTTAAATATCATTTTCTAAATACCAAAGAAAATAAATTTATAAAAAAAACAAAAGTTTTTTTGGTAATCATAATGTAAAATTCAAGTGTTCTTTTTAAAAAAGGAATTATATGCTCTGTTTTTGAAAGTATTATTAATGAGAATATAGCAATTATTAAAAGATTTAATGTTAAAATTAAAAGAATTGATGCAGTTCTGCCACCTGTATGCTTAAAATCTTTTTGGTTAAGTGTCATTACTTCAAGTGTGTTTGTTATATGAAAAGAAAGGAAAAATCCTTGGAGAAATAAAAAAAGATTTAAATATATTTTTTTAGTTTCAGGATTTAAGAAAATAAATACAAAAAACAACAAAATATTTACAAGTGGGAAAATATATGGAGAAATTGCTATGATACTGTTTGTTTTTTCTTTAAATTCAACATATCCATTTGTTTTTTTTATTTTTATTCTTCGTGGAATATTTAAAGAAAATATTCCAAATATTGCATGAGTAAGTTCATGTACTAAAATGTAGAAATAATTTATATTTTTATATGCAACTCTTTTGATATGTATAAAAAGATATGAAAAAAAACCTAAAATGAAAAATAATGATATCGTAGTGTTTTTTATTAGGACTTTTATTATAAGCGGATATGAAAGAATAAGTGAAATTATTGCAGGAACACTTAAAAAAAATATAAGAAATGTCATTTTATCATTTTAATTTTTATTAATCTTAAGGGCTTTATATATAAGTGATATTAGAACTTCATTTTTAATTGGTTTTTCAAGAAAATCAAAAACATTTGGCTCCATTTTTATCATTTCTGCTGTAGTTCTATCTAAATACTTACCTGTTATTATGATAACTGGTATTTTTTCAGTTTCGTCGTCCATTTGTAATTCCCTTAGTATCTCAAATCCGCCGTATCCGGGAAGCATAAGATCAAGTATTATAAGATCTGGTTTCATTGTTTTGAGAAGATCTCTAGCAACTTTCCCATTTTCAACGGCTTCTGTTTTAAATCCTTCTTTTTTTATCAGTATTTCAAGAAATTCTCTTATAGCATCATCGTCATCAATAATTAAAATAGTTTTTTTAAAGTTTTCCATAAGTAAATTAATAATTTGTTGTTACAAGTGTTTCTGTAGTTTGAACTCCATGGATTGCTCTTATTTCTTTAAGGATAAGGTTTGAAAGTTTATCCATTGTTTCTGATTCAACTATTATTACAGCATCCCATGCTCCAAATGTCATATAAACATCTTTAACGCCTCTGACATTCTTAATTTGAGATATTGCTTTTTGCTCAAGCCCCGCTATAAGTTTGCATAAAACAAATGCTATCATCTTTCCTCCTCAAAGTTGCTTTCTTTTTTATATTATACAAAAAATGTTATAATAAATTTATGGTTGTTTGAAAGTAACTTTTAAAGGAGGTAATATGGCAGTTAAAATAGGAATAAATGGTTTTGGAAGAATAGGAAGGCTTGTTGCAAGGGCAATATTTGAAAGAAAAATAAAGGATGTTGAGATAGTTGCCGTAAACGATCTTACAGATGCAAAAACAAATGCACATCTTTTTAAATATGACTCAGTTCATGGTAGATATAATGGTGATATTAAAGTTTTAAGCGATGATGAAATTTCTATAGATGGACAGAAAATAAAGGTTTTAAATAAAAAAGATCCATCAGAACTTCCATGGAAAGATCTTGGTGTTGAGTTAGTTATAGAGTCCACTGGCCTTTTTACTGTAAAAAAAGATGGTGTTAATAAAAAAGGAAAAGAAGTAAAAGGCGCTGAAAATCACATAACAAAAGGTGGTGCAAAAAAAGTTATAATAACAGCCCCAGCAGAAGGTGAGGATATTACAATTGTTATGGGGGTAAATCATCATAAATATGATCCCAAAAATCATCATGTTGTTTCAAATGCATCTTGTACAACAAACTGTCTTGCCCCAGTTGTAAAAGTGCTTCATGAAAAATGGGGAATTGAAAAAGGTTTAATGACAACCGTTCATTCATATACAAACGATCAAAGAATCCTTGATATGGCTCACTCAGATTTAAGAAGAGCAAGAGCAGGAGCAATGAATATGATACCAACAACAACAGGTGCTGCAAAAGCAATAGGACTTGTTATACCAGAACTTAAAGGAAAACTTGATGGTTTTGCAATAAGAGTTCCAACTCCAAATGTTTCGGTTGTAGATTTAACTGCACTTCTCACAAAACCAGCAACTGCTGAGGAGATAAATTCCGCATTAAAGAGTGCAAGTGAAAATGAGCTCAAAGGAATACTTGGATATACTAATGAACCACTTGTTTCAATGGATTTTAATCATTGTAATCTAAGTTCTTTTGTTGATGGAAAATCTACCAAGGTTATAGAAGGAAATTTTGTAAAAGTTTTATCTTGGTATGATAATGAGTGGGGATATTCAAACAGAGTTGTTGACCTTGCACTTTATATGATAAGTAAAGGTCTGTAATTTATTTTAAATTATTAGGAGGTTTGATATGACTGCTAATAAAAATAGAAAGAAAGTGATAATAATGGGTGCAGCTGGAAGAGATTTTCATAATTTTAATGTTTATTATAGAGACAATGAAAATTATGAAGTTGTTGCTTTTACTGCTCAGCAGATTCCAAATATAGCAGGAAGAAAATATCCTTCCTCATTAAGTGGAAAACTTTATCCAGATGGGATACCGATATATGATGAAGTGGAACTTCCTGAACTTATAAAAAAATATAAAGTGGATGAAGTTGTTTTTGCATACAGTGATGTGAGTTTCAATTATGTTATGGAGAGGGGATCCATTGCTCTTTCATGTGGTGCTGATTACAAACTCCTAAGCGGTGAACATACAATGCTTAAATCAACAAAGCCGGTTATAGCAGTTTGTGCTGTTAGAACAGGTTGTGGTAAGAGTCAGACATCAAGAAGAATAGCATCAATTTTAAAGGAAATGGGATTAAAGGTTGTTGTTGTAAGACATCCAATGCCATATGGAGATCTTGAGAAACAGGTATGTCAAAGGTTTGCATCCATTAAAGATATGGAAGAGCAGAACTGTACTATTGAAGAAATGGAGGAATATGAACCGCATATAAGCGAGGGACATGTGGTTTATGCAGGTGTAGATTATGAAAAGATACTAAGGGAAGCAGAGAAAGAAGCAGATGTAATTCTGTGGGATGGTGGAAATAACGACCTTCCTTTTTATAAACCGGATATTCATATAGTTGTTACAGATCCTTTAAGAGCAGGTCATGAGAATCATTATCATCCTGGTGCAACAAATTTGAGGATGGCGGATGTGGTTATTATAAATAAGGTTGATACAGCTGAACCTGATGATGTTGAAAAAGTGAAAGCAAGTATTTTAAATGCAAATCCGGATGCAAAGATAATAGAAGCAGAAAGCCCTGTTGTTGTAAAAGGTGATGTATCACAGATAAAGGGTAAGAGAGTTCTTGTTGTGGAAGATGGTCCAACTCTTACACATGGTGAGATGAATTATGGTGCTGCATATGTTGCTGCAAAGGAGCATGGTGCTGCCGAGATAATTGATCCGAGACCTTATGCTGTTGGTTCTATAAAAGAGGTTTATAAAAAATACACACATCTTGAAAATATACTTCCTGCTATGGGTTATGGTAAAACGCAGATGAAGGAACTTAAAGAAACTATTGAAAAGACCCCTTGTGATCTTGTTTTGATAGGAACTCCGATAGACCTTGCAAGGCATCTTAAATTTAACAAACCTTCTTTGAGAATTACGTATTATCTCAAAGAGAGAACAACTCCTAATTTAAAGGAGATTATTGAGAATGTTATAAAAGTTAAAACAAAAAAATAAAAAGGAGTGCATATGACAAGACCTGTACTTAAAATAAAAAGAGTTCAGGATGTTGGAATAAAAAGTGGTTCAGTTGTACTTGTAAGAGTGGATTACAATGTTCCAATTAAGGATGGGAAAGTAAGTGATGATACAAGAATAAAGGAAACTGAAAAAACTATAAAGTATCTAATTACAAGGGATGCAAAGATTGTACTTATAGCACACCTTGGAAGGCCAAAGGGAAAAGTTGATATGAAATACAGCTTAAAACCTGTAGTTGATGTAGTTGAGAAAATAATGGGAACAAAAGTTCATTTTTCAGATGATTGTATTGGTGAGAAAAGGGCAGAAGTTATAAAAAATATGAAAAACGGAGAAATTGTTCTTTGTGAAAATTTAAGGTTTCATGAAGAAGAAGAAAAGAATGATGAAAACTTTGCAAGAGAACTTGCTAAGGGTTGTGATTATTTTGTTCAGGATGCTTTTGGAGCAATTCATAGAGCCCATGCTTCTACTTCAAGCATAACAAAGTATCTTCCATCCTGTGCAGGTTTTTTACTTCAAAAGGAACTTGAGTATCTTGAAAAGATAATGTCAAATCCTCAAAGACCATTTGTAGCTATTATTGGTGGTGCAAAAGTAAGTGATAAGATAGATGTTCTATATAGTCTTATTGATAGAGTTGATGTTCTTATAATTGGTGGTGCGATGGCATATACATTTTTAAAAGCCCAGGATATAAATGTTGGTAAATCTCTTGTTGAAGATGATAAAGTCGAAGAAGCAAAAAAAATTATTTTAAAAGCATTTAAAAATAATGTAGAACTTTTACTACCCAGTGATCATTTAGTTGTTAAAGAGATAAACCCATCTGCAAAAACAGAGAATACTCAATCTATGGCAATACCAGATGATTGGATTGGTGTAGATATTGGAGAAAGAAGTATTGCAATTTTTAGTGACAAAATAATGGCAGCAAAAACAATTTTCTGGAATGGTCCAATGGGTATTTTTGAAACACCAGCTTTTGCAAGAGGAACTTTTGAGATTGCAAAAGCAATTGCAAAATCTACAAAAAATGGAGCACTTTCTGTTCTTGGTGGTGGAGATACGCTTAATTCTATAAAGGCGGCTGAAATAGATAAGGAAGAATTTTCTCACTGTTCTACAGGTGGTGGTGCAAGTCTTGAATTTGTTGAGGGAAAAATTCTTCCTGGACTTAGTGCACTTTCAGAATGATATTTTTTAAGGAGTGTTTATGTATAGCTTTTTTTTGGTAATTCATATAATAATATGTTTTCTTTTGATAGTATCCATACTTGTTTTTCAAACATCAAAGGGCTCTGCATTAAGTATGTTTGGTGGAGGAGGGGACTCTCTTTTTGCAACAAGTGGTGGAACAACATTTATAAAAAAGTTTACAATGTATCTTGCTATTGCTTTTGCAATAAATTCACTTATTTTAACATCATTGTCTCCAACAAGAAATAGATCTGTTATTGAGAGTGTTGCAATTCCACAAATGCCTGCTAAAAAATAGATTTAAAATGGGGTTGGTTGATCTTGTTTTTATAATAATATTTTTATTGCTAAATGCTATTTTTGTTCTTATAGAGTTTGCCATTGTAAGAGTAAGACCAACTAAACTTGAAGAACTTTCATCTAAAGGAAGTGTTCTTGCAAAAGTTTCTCTTGAGATAGTTTCAAATATAAATAGTTATCTTGCAGCAATCCAACTTGGAATAACAATTGCAAGTATAGGTCTTGGTTGGAAAGCACAACCATTTGTTAGCAGTATTTTAAAAAAATGGTTAGAAAATATCAATCTTGGTTTTTTAGCATATTATTCATATGGAATTTCAATATTTATTTCTTTTGTAATTGTAACTTTTGCTCATATAGTTATTGGTGAGCAGGTTCCAAAATATATTGCAATATCAATATCTGAAAAAGTAATTCTTACATTTGCAATTCCCTTAAAAATTTTCTACAAACTCACATATTATCCAATGCTTTTTATAAATAAAAGTGCTGAGTGTATGATTAAGTTTTTAGGAATAAAAAAATTAGGGGATGATTTACATCATTCAGAGGATGAAATAAAAATAATTCTTTCAAGAACTGAAGAGATTGGAAAAATAACACTTCAAAGATTAATGATGTTTGAGCATATTTTTGATTTTGGAAAAACGATTGTTAAAGAAATAATGACCCCAATTGATAAGGTTGTTTTTTTAGATATAAATTCATCATATAATGATTTTCTTGATACTTTAAAAAAGAGCAAGTTTTCGCGATATCCTATAAAAAATGGTGATAGATTTGAAGGATTTATTCATATAAAGGATGTTTTTTTAAATTCTCTTGATCAGAATAATTTTGAACTCAAAAAAATAATTAGGGAAGTAAAGATTATAAATGAAAATATGCTTGCTGAAAAGTCGTTAAGATTTTTTCAAGAAAATAATATTCAGTTTTCTTTGGTATCTGATATTAAAGGAGAGATAAAAGGTATTTTAACTATTGAAGATATAGTTGAAGAGATTTGTGGTGAGATAAGAGATGAGTTTGAGAAAAGGCCTGTTTATAGACTTGATACGATACTTGATGAACATTCTTCAATTATGGATTTAAAATCAGTGGATAGATTTTCATCTATTTCTGAATTGATAGATAAGATTTTTGAGAACAAGGTTCTTATAAATCCAATAAGTATAAATGAGATTAGGGAGAAGGTTATAAAAAGGGAAAAATCATTTTCAACAGCAATAGGTCATCAGTTTGCAATTCCTCATGCAAGAATAGAAGGACTTAAAAAACCGATTATAGTTATTGGTAGAAGTGAAAGGGGAATACATTTTAATTCTCCTGATCTAAAACCGGTTAAATTTATTTTTCTTATATTAACTCCATATGCTGATTCATCTATTCAATTAAATATCCTTGCAAAGATATCAAAATTGATTTCAAATGTAACACTTAGGAATAAACTTCTTAAAGCAAAAACAATTGATAAAGTAAAAGAAATACTTACCATTTTTGAAGACAGTATTCCACTAGATTAATCGATTGTAAACTTTGGTGAGAGGTGAGAATCGTTAAAAAAGTGAGAAGTGAAAAAGTAAGTTGTGAGAAACGTGAGAGATGTGGGATTATGAATTTTGGAATTTAGATGTTGAATTGTGGATAAATATTAATTTTGCGCGGGAAGGGACTCGAACCCTTACGCCGAAAGGCATACGCCCCTCAAACGTACGCGTCTACCAATTCCGCCACCCGCGCTTCAATAATATTATTTTACATTTTTTTTTAAAATTTTTTCAAATTAAATATTAAATTAAATAGATAAAATTGTTAATAAACTAAGGTATCTTTCTTTACATAAAAAAATTTAAATCCCCTATATTATCCACCTTTAATAAAGGGGGAGTTATTTTAGTAAAATATTTCTATGTGGTATTTAGAAAATGAGAATAGGGAAAAAATTATAGATCTTGCTCGAAAAAACAAAACTCCTTTTTATCTTTATCATATTCCAACACTTCAAAAAGAGATTGATAAATATAAAAATGTTTTTGGAAGTTATAATGTTGAGCTTCTTTATGCTGTAAAGGCGAATTTTAATAAAGAGATTTTAAAGATTATTAAAAACAATGGTTTTGGGGCTGATGTTGTAAGTGGATGGGAACTTAAAAGAGTTATTGACTGTGGTTTTAAAAAAATTTCATTTTCCGGTGTTGGAAAGACCGATGATGAAATTATTCTTGCAATAAAGAATAAAATTTATTTTATAAACATAGAATCATTTGAGGAGTTTGAAAGGATAAAATATCTTTCTGAAAAACTAAAGATAAAAACCTCAATTTCTGTAAGAATAAATCCTGATGTTGATATAAATTCTCATAACTATATAACCACAGCAAAAAAATACTCAAAATTTGGAGTAGATTTTAAGACTGCTTTTGAAATATATACAATTGCTCAAAAATCTCTTTATCTTGATATAAAAGCAATTCATTTTCATCTTGGATCACAAATATTTTCTTCAAAGCCATATAAGATTGCTCTTAAAAAAATCATGACTTTTCTTGATGATTTAAAAAATAAAGGAATTTATATCAATATCATAGATATAGGTGGAGGGTGGGGAGTTAAAGAAGGCAATCAATCCAAAGGACATAAAAAACTTTTTAATGTTTTAAAACCTCATCTTAAAGATTACAAATTTATTCTTGAGCCTGGTAGAAGTATAGTTGCTTCATCAGGAGTTCTTGTTACAAAAGTTTTATATAGAAAAAAAGTTTATGATAAGTATATTGTAATTGTTGATGCAGGAATGAATAATTTGATAAGACCTTCTTTATATGGAGCTTATCACCCTATTGTAAATCTAAGCCCTAAAAGAAATAAAACTGTTTTTCTTGATATTGCTGGGCCAATTTGCGAGAGTTCTGATTTTTTTGTAAGAAATGTTAGGTTTCCACTCCCAGAGAGAGATGATATTTTAATAATTACATCCTGTGGTGCTTATGGGTATTCAATGTCTTCAAATTATAATCTAAGACCTTTTCTAAAAGAATTTTTGATATAGGACTTTTGTCCCATTTTTTATAGTAATTTAGTCCCTTCAAATTTTTAAGATTTCAATTAGAATATATTTAGAGATGTGATGGAGGTAATATGTGGAAGATACTTTATTTATTACTTGCTTTAGAGAGTTTTATCTATTGCGTTGATGATAAAGAAAATATAAAATTTAATAAAATTTCATATCCTATAAGTGCTGAAATAAATACAATAGATAAATCGGATATTCTCTTTGAAACACCTCTTTCAAAAATGATAGAACAAAAGTTTAATAGAGTTGTTTTACAAGGAAAGGTAAATGATAAAAATATTGAATTTCAACTTTATGTAACATCACCTTCTTATAATTCATCAATTTCTTCTAATACATTTTTTTGTTCTTATATAGGTTTTTCAAAGATATATCCAAATGGAAGATTTTGGGTTAGATTTGATATAGATAAAGAAACTCATTATTTAAAACTTGTTGTTGTAAATAGAGGGATTAAGGTAGATAAATTTAAAATAAAAATCTATGAGTTTCAAGTTCTAAATGTTAATAAAAAAAAAGAAAATGAAACAATGACATCTGATATTTCAACTACAAATTATTCTCTTGGTGGAGATATTCCTTTTAAACTCATTAGAAGAGATGAGTGGAAAGCAAATCCTCCTACAACTTCTTATACTCCACACACTCCAATTAGAATAACCATCCATCATACAGCGGCTCATTATCCAACTACATATGATGAATCTATTTCTGAAATTCAATTTATTCAAGATTATCATCAAAACGCAAAGGAATGGATAGATATAGGTTATCATTTTCTTATAGATCCTCTTGGTAATATATTTGAGGGAAGGCCTGTTATGGTTGTGGGAGCACATGTTGCGGGGAAAAATACAAATAATGTAGGTATATCTATTATGGGAAATTATCATCCTCCGGTAAATAATGAACTAACTCAAAAAACAATAGATTCTATAATTACTCTTATTCGTTATTTAAAAGATAGATTTAATATACCAAAAAATGAAGTCTATGGACATAGAGATCTTGGTCCAACTGATTGTCCTGGCGATATTATTTACTCAAAAATTCCAGAAATCAAAAATTCTGTTTATATAGATACTATCCCAGTAAAAGTTGATTTACAGATTGACAACAAAGAACTAAGAGAAAAAATATTAAAATCAATTGATTGGTAGATTTTCAAATACTTTTAATGTTTCATCTCTAAATTTTTCAAAAGAAAAATCTTTTCTTATTTTTTCAAAATTTTTTTCTCCAATTTCTTTTATTTTTTTAAAATCAAGATTTTCAGCAATTTTTACATAAAGCTCATCTTCATTTTTAGGATTTACAAGAAAATTTTTATCTGTTAACTCAGGAAGTGATCCTACATTAGTTGATATAACAACTCTTTTTGATGCCATCCACTCAATTGCAACTCTTGATACTGCTTCACTATTTATAGAAGAAATTACTCCTATATGACATTTTTTCATAAATTCAAATATATCATTTGTGTGCCCAAAGTAGACAAAATTTTTCCTAAATTTCTCAGGGATTTCATTTAGGAGATCTTTCCATTTTATATTTGCTTCTTTGCCTGCAATATAGAAAAGGCAATTATATCCTTTTTGAAGTATCTTTATACCTGCCTTGATAAAATATATATGTCCTTTTACAGGGTCAAGTCTTCCAGCAATTCCGATTATAAATGGCTCTTTTTCTTCAATTTCAAATGGTAAAGGGGGATTTATTGATTTGTATATAACTATCGTTTTTTTAATTCCTTTATTTTTATAAAAATTTTCTATATATTTTGAACCACATATTATCAAACTTACTTTTTTGTATGTAAATGAGTATTTTATATCTTTTGCATCTGCTTTTGTTCTTATAATTTTTATGTTTTTAAATTTGGAAAGAATATATGCAAGTGTTTGCGTTCTTCCTGTATGAGCATTTATTATATCTATATTCTCTTCTCTTATGAATTTTACAAGTTTGAAAATAAGAAATGGTGTAATTATTTTTTTTCTGTCAGTTATCTCAATTGTTTTATATCTTTCTTTTATTGCTTTTTTATAGCTTTCGCTTTTCTTATCACAACCAAAATATATTATATGCCCATTTTCTTTTAAAACAGAACTTTGAGCAAAAGCATAGTCGCTTAATCCACTATACCATGGAATATCAATTAGATTTAGTATTTTTAATTGCTTTTTCATAAACCTCTAATGTTTTTTTAGCCATTATATATGATGAAAAATTTTTTGAGTAGTTAATTGCATTTTGAGAAAGTTCTTTTCTTAGATTCTCATTCTCTATAAGCTTAATTAATGCCTCTGAAAGTTCTTTTGGATTTTGTTTGGGAACAATTACTCCATTTATGCCATTTTTTATAATCTCTGGTATTCCACCTGCATCTGTTGCAACTATAGGAAGTCCCACTGCCATTGCCTCAATTAAAACGCTTCCAAGTCCTTCTTCTTTTGATGGAAGAACAAAAATATCAAGAGCGTTTAATATTTCTATGTTGTTATTGCAGTATCCCAAAAGATGAAAATTATTACTTATTCCTAAATTTTTTATTTCCATTTCACATTTTTCTTTTAATTCTCCATCCCCACATATTAAAAATTCAACATTTCTATATTTTTCAATTACATATTTTGCTGCTCTAATTAAATTTAATGGATCTTTATCAGGCACAAGTGCTATAAGCGATCCAATAAAAATATTATTTTTATTTATTTTACAGATTTCTGATATTTTTCCCTTTACTATATTTTTATCTTGAATTTTTATTTTTTCAATTTCCAGCCCATCATGTATAATATTTATTTTTTTATAATTTATTCCTCTTTCAATAAGTATTTTCTTTATTGCCTCTGATATTGAAATTATGTAGGTTGCTTTATTGTATTTTAGTTTTGATAGATATCCTTTTAATTTAAAATCAACTCTTCTGTGTGCAACTAAAGGAGCTCCACTAAATAAAGATGCAAGAAGTCCTATGCTTGCTGTTTTTCCTGTATGGGAATGTATTATTGGTTTTAAGTTTAATTTTTTTGCAATTTTTTTGATTTTAAATGAAAGTATTAATGAGGATATTATATCCCAATCAAATAGATATGGAAGGTTTATTACTGGTGTATTTATCTTTTTCGCTTCTATCTCAATGGGGGAGTTTTTCCTTGAAACTATGTAATTTTTTATTTCTAATTTGTTTAATTCTTCGGATAGATATAAAACCTGTCTTTCTCCGCCTCTTAAATTCTTTGAGTCATCCAAATGAAAAATAACATAATTCATAATCTATATTTTACTTTTTTATTATTTAAATTGATAAAATATGATTATGAAAATTGGAGTGTTTGTACAGAACAGAGATTATTTTGGAGCAAAAATAGTTCACATTCCATTTTTATACTCTTTAAATAAAAATTATGGAAATTCTGAAATAATAGTGTTAACTCCCTATAAAAATAATGATTTTTTTATAAAAACAGGTCTTTGTAAAAGAGTTATATATTATCCTTCTAATTTGTTTTCTTTAATAAAAATTTTAAACAAAGAAAAGTTTGATTTTATTTTTTCGTTGAGACATGTTTAGATAATTATAAACATTTCACTTGTATTCTGTCATGCGAGGAAAATAGGATTTAAAGGTAATAAAAGAACTTTTTTTGATTTTGTTTACAATGTTAAAAAATATTACAGAAGAGAGATATACAGAGCTATTGCTTTTAATTCACTATTAGAGAAACCATTGCCACTGAATTCGTATTTTAATTTATTTAATGAGGACGAAAAACTTAAAAATATAAAAAAGAAAAAGATTTTTATAATCTGTGGTGGAGGTGCTGATTTTAAGAAATGGAACATTGATAATTATATAAAACTGTGTGAAAAACTTGGTAAAGATTATTATTATGTTTTTGTTTTAGGAGGTATGGAAGAAAAGTATAAGGAGAAAATAAAAATGTTTTTTCTTTCAGATGAAGGAGAGATGGTTTATAACCTGGATTTTAAAAAACTTGTTGAGTATATTAAATCTGCTGATTTGGTAATATCAAATGATTGTGGACCATCTCATATAGCACAGTTAATGTTTAAACCTTGTATAATTCTTTATTCTAACTTTTATAAGGATGCCGATAAAGTCATAAAAGAGTGGTTTCTTTCATATAAAAATTCATTTTTTATAAAAGGTGAAAAAATAGAGGATATAAGCGTTGAAAATGTTTTTTATTTAGTTAAAAATATTTTGAATTTTATTTAGAATAAAAACTTATCGAAAATCTACAACCCACAATTTATAATCCATCATTCAAAATCCAACATCTCACATTTCTAACGATTCTAACTCCCTCACCTACTCACCTTCTCATCTTTCTGGTGGACCCGACCGGGATCGAACCGGCGACCTTACCCATGCCAAGGGTACGCTCTCCCAACTGAGCTACGGGCCCATAATAATTTTTTGTTCCTTTATGATTTTTTCAATAATATCTCTTCTTTTTAATTTTTTAAGTTTATATTCTACCTTTCTTGCTTCTGTTAGTGAATCATATTTTTTAAAAAATTTTAATTCCAAAGGCCTTAAATTTTTAGTGTATTTAACTTTTCCGCTATTATGTTCATCAAGCCTTCTTTCTAAATTATTTGTACTGCCTATGTAGTAGGTTTTATTTTTCTGGCTTTCTAATATGTAAACAAATCCGTTCATATTATTCATGTGGTCCTTCATATCGAACCGGCGACCTCCCCGACGTTACGTCGGGACGCTCTCCCAACTGAGCTACGGGCCCTTTAATTTTTAAAGTTTCCTGATAATAATATTATATACAATTTTGTAATTTGGTAAAATAATATTATATGGGCTAAAAATTATTTATGAAAAGGAGTTAAAATGAAAACGTATTCTTTTAATGTGGTACCAGACTTGCCGGATAATCTAAAACCATTAGAAGAGTTAGCCACAAATATGTGGTTTACATGGAACTGGGAAGCAATAATGATGTTTGTCTCAATTGATGAAGAAATGTGGCATAAATCTCATAGAAATCCAAAATGGATTTTAGGAACACTATCTCATGAAAAAATAGAAAAACTTTCAAAGGATGAAAACTTTCTTAAAGTTTTGTGGGAAGTTAAAAAGAAATATGATGATTATATGAATTTTAAAGATACATGGTTTAATAGAAATAAAACTGAAAAAGAAAACAATATGCTTGTAGCATATTTTTCAATGGAATATGGGATAGGAGAAGGGCTTCCAATATATTCTGGTGGTCTTGGAATGCTAAGTGGCGATCATCTAAAATCATCATCTGATATGGGAATGCCTGTAATAGGAGTTGGACTTTTATATAGAAAAGGTTATGTTCAACAAGTTTTAAACAGGGATAACTGGCAGACAGAGGCATATCCTGAAAATGACTGGTATAATATGCCTGTAGAGATTGTAAGAGACAGATTTGGAAATCCGATAAAAGTCAGTGTTAATCTTAGTGGAGAAGAAGTAAAAGTTGGTGTTTGGAGAGTTCCAGTTGGAAGAACTTCCCTTTATCTTCTTGATACAAACCTTCCAGAAAATTCTCCACAAGCAAGAGTAATAACTGAGCAATTATATGGTGGTGATAGAGAAAACAGAATAAGACAAGAAATTGTTCTTGGAATTGGAGGATATAGAGCACTTAAAGCAATGGGTCTTAATCCTACGGTATATCATGTTAATGAAGGACATTCAGCATTTTTGCTTGTTGAAAGAATAAGAGATCTTATAAAGGAAAGAGGATTTAATTTTTATGAAGCAAAAAAAGCTGTTTGGGCAACAAGTGTTTTTACAACTCATACTCCTGTTATGGCTGGAAATGAGTATTTTGATTTTGAATTAGTTAGAAAATATTTTGAAAAATATTGTAATGAACTTGGTATTAGTTTTGCTGATTTTCTTGAAATTGGCAAGGAGGAAAAAAATTCACTTGCTTTTTGTATGACAGTTCTTGCTTTAAGACTTTCTGCTTATTCAAATGCAGTTAGTAAGTTGCATTCAGAGACAAGTAGAAAAATGTGGAGAAAAGTTTGGAATAACCTTCCTCTTTATGAAATCCCAATAGATTATATAACAAATGGTGTTCATACAAGTTCATGGGTAAGTCATGAGCATTATGATACATACAAGGAATATATATACAAAGATGTATCTGATCCTTCTATCGTTGAAAATCTTAATTGGAAAAATATTTATAATATTAGTGATGAAAAATTCTGGGAACTTAAAAGAATAAGAAAAATTAAACTTATAAAACTTGTAAGAGAAAGATTGATAAGACAATATAGAAGGCTTGGTGCAGATGCAACAATTATTAAAGAGATTGAAAATCTTTTAAATCCAGATTATTTAACAATAGGTTTTGCAAGAAGATTTGCAACATATAAAAGAGCAAATCTTTTTATGAAAAATCTTGAAAGGCTTTCAAAGATTGTAAATAATGATGATAAACCTGTTCAGTTTATAATAGCAGGAAAGGCACATCAGGCTGATACAGCTGGTAAAGAATTGATAAAACAAGTTGCATCGCTTAGCCTTGATAAGAGATTTAAAAACAGAATAGTTTTTGTTGAAGATTATAATATGAATGTTGCAAGATATATGGTTCAGGGGGTCGATGTATGGTTGAATAATCCAATAAGACCACTTGAAGCAAGTGGAACAAGTGGAATGAAAGCAGCAATAAATGGGGTTTTAAATCTTTCTGTTCTTGATGGCTGGTGGGTTGAGGGATATTCTCCTGATGTTGGATGGGCTATAGGTGGTGTTGAAGAGTATAGAAGTGATGAAGAAAGAGATTATGTTGAGTCGGAATCTTTATATAATCTTCTTGAAAAGGTTATAGTTCCTCTTTATTATGATGATAGAGAAAATGGTATTCCTAAAAAATGGATTTCAATGATGAAAAATTCAGTTGCAAAACTTGTTCCGATTTATAATACTGATAGAATGCTTAGAGAATATTATCAAAAGTTTTATGTGAAATGCAATTCATATTATCTTTCCTTAATAGGGAATAATCTTATAAAAGAATCAGTAAGTGATTGGTGGAATAGAATTATGAATGAGTTTCATAATATAAGAATAGTTATAGATAATTTTAAAAATGAAACAACCTTAAAAACAGGAGCAAGTTTTAATATAAGAGCGATAGTATGGATGGGAAATCTTAAACCAGAAGATATAAAGGTTGAAATGGTCGTGGGATCTCTTGATGGAGATAGTATTTTTAAATACAGCAAAGTTTTTAAAATGGAGTTAAAGGAAAAGATAGGAAATAATAGTTATGTTTATGAAAGAGAAATAAAGTGTCAGAATAGTGGAAAACATGATTTTGCTGTAAGATCTGTTCCATATCATAAGGATCTTCCAGATATCTTTATCCCTGGTTTTGTGGTATGGAATGATTAAAATAAATTTGATATAATAGTATATAATATTGATTTTTATCATAAGGAGTTAAGATGGCTAAAGGAAAGGTTAAGTGGTTCAACAATAAGAAAGGATATGGATTTATAATTGCCGAAGATGGAAAAAGTAATGTGTTTGTTCATTATAGTGTGATAGAAAAAAATGGGTTTAAAACTCTCAAAGAAAATACTGAAGTTGAGTATGAGGCAACTCAAACTGATAAAGGACTTAAGGCTACAAAGGTTATTCCACCTAAAAAAGAGACACAACAACAGCAAACATCTGCTACTCCACAACCAGAAAAAAAATAACTACTCATTTTTATTTATCTATTAAAGATTATTCTTCAAAACTTTCAACTGAAAATATATAAAATTGTGTTTCGTTTCTTTTCCAGCAATCTTTATCAACACCTGCTTTTTCATAGCAGAGTTCACTTAAAAAATCTTCTTTGTTTGGTATTTGTTTCCATACCTGAGGTAGGAATAATCCGCTTCCCTGTTTGGTTATTAGCACCACTCCATCTCCCTTTTTTATATCCTTATAGTCATTTACTTTTTTAAGATTTGAAAGTATTGATATTTCTATTTTTATATTTTCTAATTCATTTAATTGAAGAGGTTTAAATCTTGGGTCTTCAGTTGCTGCAACTTGGGCAAAATATGCAACTGCATCATATAAACTCATTTGTGGTTGTGTTGTTCCCATACACCCTCTAAGATAACCTTTATCTTTAGTTGTTAATGTTACAAATACTGCTTTTGGAAGATTAAAATATGGATTTTGATTAAGTGAGTGAGAGAAAACTAAATTACCTCTTCCTAAAAGATTTTCTTTTATAGAATCCCTTGCTCTTTTTAAAAGTATTTTTTTGTCTTCCTCTTTTAAAGTATATTTATCTTTTTTATTTTCTTCTTCACTAAATATAGCTGATACATATCCAACCACATTTGATTTAAGTTTTTCATTGCCGGTTTCAAGATAAGAGTTTGAATTTTTTATTAGTGTAAAACTTTTTGCTCCCATAAGTTTTGAAAGATGTGTTCCAACAATTATTGCTGAAAGACCGCAGGCTGTTGTATCAAGATTTAAAACTCCTTTTAAAAGAAGAACTTTTGAGGTTAAATATATATAGTTTTCATCTAAGGTTTTTATTGCTTCAATCATTGTTTTATCGGAAATTAAGGATACTTCATTTTCTGGATAATGAGAAAAATCAGATGATATTATAATAATTGTTTTTTTCTTTTTTTGGTTAATTACATCAAATATTTTTTCTGAGATCTTTATTAATTTTGGTATATCTTCGGTATTTACAAGTATTGGAACGATTATAGCTTTTTTAAAGAGATATTGAATAAATGGAAGTTGAACTTCTAAAGAGTGTTCATTATAAAATGAATCCTTTTTTTCTTCAAATATTTTCTCTTTTAAAAGTTCATCTATAAATTCTTTATCAGTTTCAATTTTACCAAGAGGAGTTATAAAATCCTCTTTTATTGTTGTTGCTCCATCTATTGGAACTCTATGTGATGGAGTTATTATTATAAATCTTTCAGTATCTTTTGAGATAGCAGAGTAACTTATTGCAGCGATTTGACCACTATAAATATATCCTGCATGAGGAACTATTACTGCTTTTATTTTATTTTTTTCTATATTTTTGGTATAAAGTTGAGCCTTTTTTATTTTCTCTGATAAAAAATCTTTTAAATCATTTTCTTTATCAGGATAAAAACTTCCGGCAACAAAAGGTCCTATTGAAAATAATCTTAATACTCCGAAAAGAAGTAAGAATACAACTTTTATCATTGCTTAAATTTTATTTTTTTTATAAAAATCTTCTATTATCTTCCATGCTTGTTCTGCTTTATCTGCATACGAAAAGATATCAAGATCATTGTAAGAAATATATCCAAGTTCTGCCATTAGTTTAAAGTTTACAACTTTTTTCCAGTATGAACTTCCAAAAAGTATTACTGGTATTTTTCTTTTCTTTCCAGTTTGAACAAGTGTTAATACTTCAAAAAGTTCATCCATTGTCCCAAAACCACCTGGAAATGCAATCATTGCTTTTGCTCTAATTACAAAATGCATTTTCCTTATTGCAAAATAATGAAATCTGAAACAAAGCTCAGGTGTAATATATGGATTTGGATCCTGTTCCATTGGTAATGTTATGTTTAATCCTATGCTTTTTTCATTTGCTTCAAACGCTCCTCTATTTGCAGCCTCCATTATTCCAGGACCACCACCAGTAACTATTATTAGTTTTTTACCATTTATAGTATTGGTTGAAGCAATCTTTGCAAATTTCCTTGCTTCTTCATAGTAATTAGCAGATTTTAAAAGTGATTTTGCTGCTTTTAATTTTTCTTTTAGTAAATTATCAGATGGGTTTTTATTAAGCTCTTTTTCAATAATTTTTATTCTTTTAATTGCATCCTCTTTACTAAATATTCTTGCGCTTCCAAAACAAACAATAGTATTTTCAATCTTATTTTTGTTAAGTATTATCTCTGGTTTTAAAAGTTCAAGTTGTAATCTTATAGGTCTTAATTCACTACTTCTTAGAAATTCAAGATCCTCATATGCTTTTCTATATGAGGGAGATTTTTTTATAATTTCAATTTTGCTTATCTTTTCTTTGTCATATATTCCAGTTTCTTTATCTGTCATTATTTGCTCCTTTTTAGAAATTCTTTTATTTGTTTATATATTCCTTCTTCATCAAGACCAAGAATTTTATAAAGTTCTTCTTGTTTCCCATGTTCTATAAATCTATCTGGGATTCCTATTCTTAAAACATCTGTTTTTATACCTTCATCTGATAAAACCTCAACTACTGCAGATGAAAATCCACACATAAGTACATTATCTTCAATAGTTGCTAATTTTGTAGAGGAGGCTTTAATTATTGCTTGTCTGTCAAGTGGTTTTACAAATCTAAAATAATATATACCAGCATCTATTTTATCTTTTGCAAGTAAATCTATTGCTTTAATTGCTGGATGAACTCTATTTCCTGTTGCAAGTATGTTTATATCCTTTCCTTCTTTTATAATTACTGCTTTTGTATCAAAATTTTGATAATCTGTTATATTTACCCCAAATCCGCTTCCTCTTGGATATCTAATTATAACTGGTTTGTTTAGATTTATGGCAGTATATAGACAGCTTTTAAGTTCATTTTCATCTGATGGTGCCATTATAACAATTTCTGGAAGCATTCTAAAAAGTCCAATATCAAATACTCCATGATGGGTTGGTCCATCTTCACCAACAATTCCGGCTCTATCCATACATATAACAACTGGAAGTTTTTGAAGACAAACATCATGCATTACTTGATCAAATGCTCTTTGCATAAAAGAGGAATATATTGCAACAACTGGTCTAAATCCTTGAGTTGCTAGACCTGCTGCAAAAGTAACTGCATGTTCTTCTGCTATACCAACATCAAAATATCTATATGGAAATTTATCTCTAAATAGGTCAAGCCCTGTTCCTTCAGGCATTGCAGCAGTTATAGCAACAATCCTTGGGTTTTTTGATGCAAGTTCTACAAGGGTTTTTGAAAATACTTGAGTAAATGTTGGAGTATTATTTTCTATCTTTATTACATCTCCTGTTTTAATGTCGAATTTTGATGCTCCGTGAAAACTTATTGGTTTTTCTTCAGCATGTTCATATCCTTTTCCTTTTTTTGTAACCACATGTAGAAGAACAGGACCTTTTAAATCCTTAAGATATCCAAGCACCTCAACCATATTTTTTATGTTATGACCATCTATAGGTCCAAAATATGAAAACCCCATTTCTTCAAAAATCATTCCAGGAAAAAATAAAACCTTTGCTCTTTTTGCAATCTTTAAAAGATTTTTTCCCCAGAACTGGAATCTATTTAGAAAAACTTCAAGTTTTTCTCCTGCATTTTTTACCATTCCAAGTGTAAGAAGTTTTGTTAAGATCTTTCCTAACTGTCCAACTCTGTGTGATATAAACATCTGATTATCGTTTAAAACAACAAGTATATCTTGTCCAAGATGTCCAATATTTTGCATTGCTTCCCAACTCATCCCACTTGTCATTGAACCATCTGCAACAACACATACAACTTTATATTTTTCCTTAAGTATATCTCTTGCTGCTGCAATTCCGCAAGCAGCACTTAATGCTGTAGATGCATGTCCTGCTCCGAATATATCATGTTCGCTTTCTTCTCTTTTTAAAAATCCTGATATTCCACCAAGTTTTCTAAGTGTATAAAATTTTTCAAGTCTTCCTGTAAGTATTTTATGTGCATATGCTTGATGACCTGTGTCAAATATTATTTTGTCATAAGGAGAGTTATATACATAATGTAGAGCAATTATTAGATCTACTGCTCCAAGGCTTGATGCAAGATGTCCACCATTTTTACTAACAACTTCTATTATTTTTTCTCTTATTTCTTTTGCAACTATGTCAAGATCATCAACACTTAATCTTTTTAAATCTGCTGGCGATTTTATATATCCAAGATATCTCATTTTTCCCTCCTTAAGAAAAGTTCAACGAGATTTTTAAGAAGCTCTTTTTTTTCTTTTATTCCATCAATATTTTCTATCTCTTTAATTGTTTTTTTATATATCTTTTCTGCCATATTCATTGATTTTTCTACTCCATAAACAGAAACAAATGTTAATTTTTCATTTTCTATATCACTTCCTTTTTTGCCAAGTTTTTTCTTATCACCAATAACATCAAGCACATCATCTACAATTTGAAATATCAAACCTGCATTTTTTGCAATAATTCTCAATTTTTTAATAGTTTTTTCATCAATTTGCGCACACACAGCACCTATTTCTGCTGAAGCAATTATCATATCTGCTGTTTTATGAAGATGGATGTATTTTAGATATTCTTCTTTTTTTTTCTGATGGAAATTTTTTTTCTCACATAAAAGATCCATTACTTGTCCAGAAATCATTCCAGATCCACCGGCTCTAAATGAAAGTATTTCTATAACTTTTGCTTTTATAGCATCAATTAGTTTATTTGAACTTGATATTATATGAAAAGCATCAGTTAATAAAGAATCGCCTGCAAGTATAGCAATCCCTTCTCCAAAGACTTTGTGATTTGTTGGTTTTCCACGTCTTAGATCATCATTATCCATTGCTGGGAGATCGTCGTGGATAAGTGAGTATGTATGAACCATTTCTATTGCTGAAGCAGCGTCAATAATGTCTATCTTGTTTTTTCCTGAAAGCATTTCATAAATAATAAATGAAAGAGCAGGTCTTATTCTTTTTCCACCACTATTTATTGAGTAAAGCATTGATTCTGAGAGAATAGGATGAATATATTTTTTGCTTTTGATATATTCATTTATTCTTTTTTCAACTATTGAAGCAGATTCTTTAAGATATTCGTTGAGTTCTAACATTTTTTAAGAATTACCACCTATATGGTATTCTCTTTCTGGAATTTTCCCAAATCTTTCTTCGTATTTTCTTATGTTTTCCATAAGAGCAATAAGAAATCTTTTTGTATGAATTGGACTTGATATTATTCTTGCTCTTAGTTTTGCTTTTGGTTGGTTTGGTTGTATGAATAGAAAATCAAATATAAATTCTGTTTCACTATGGGTTATTCCTGCAAGATTTGTATATATTCCTTGTGCCACATTGTCATCCATTTGGATTTCGATTTGTATCTGATTGTTCTTTTCATTTTTTTCGCTCATTCATCCTCCTTAAATTGTATATAATAATATTATATGATTTTAAAAAGCATTTTTAGTTTTTTCTTGTTTCTGGTTTGTAGATCCTTTGTTTTTGGGGAAGATTTGCTTGAAGAAGATTATGAACTTATTTTTAAAACTCAACCAATTGAGGTTTTAATAAAATATGTAACGCCTTATTATAAAGATGCAAAACCAGTTTTTGATAAAGTTAATAGTATCTATCGTGTAAAGTTTTATGGTAGTAATATAATTGAAGAGAGTAGAGGAAAAAGTATTGATGAGATAGATTATATTAAAAAATATCGTTATATAAAAGAACCTTCAGAAATAAAGAAATTTTGTGATGAGATATATCAGAAGTATCAAACAAATGAAATTGAGAGTTTATGCGTATTTGAAATTAAAAAGAAAAATTTAAAGATGATTTTATTAGAAATGCTTGATGATTCTATTTTTAAAGCAAGTTTTGAAGTTAATCTTGGAGATATTATTAAAAAGTATGTTTTTGATTTAGAATTTAATCTTGAAAGTTTTATAGAAATAAAAAATAAAGGAAATACAGTAGAAGAAAATCATTATGATTCTTCTGGTGTTTTAAGATCAAAGATAATAAGAAAAAAAGAAAAACTTTTTGAAGAAAAATCTTTATATGAGAATGAAATCCTTAAAAAAAAGATATTAAAAGAATATAGATTAGATAACACTATTAGAAAGAAAACCATCTTAGATTATATGCCTGATGGTTCAGTATCATCAAAAATTATTTCAGAATATAATACATCTTTGCTTGAAGATATTCGCTATTATTATGATAGTAATCAAAAAATTTATAAAAAAATAAAGTATGAGTATGAATTTGATAAAAAAGGGAACTGGATTAAAATGATTGGTTATGATATAACTAACGACAAAAAAATAATTTCATCTGCTGTTATTAGAGAAATAAAGTATTAAACTTTTAACCTTTAACCTATATTAAATATTTGAGAGTCGTTTTCTTTTAAAAAGTTTAGTTTTGATTGCGTGCCTTCAAATATTTTTAATGATTTGTCTATCATTTCTTTTATTGTTTCATCAGAGTAGGCAGGGTTTATGTTTACTGGAATTAAATTTTTAATCTTATTTTTTACTGAAAACAAGGATACAATTTCTATTGAACTGTGCCCTTTATGGTGCATAGTTTTATAATCATTGTCATTAAAATAGCAATCGTGTATTAAAAGATCAAAACCTTGAGTAAATCTACCAAGTCGTTCATTATAATCTTGAAATGCTGTTGCTTCTTCCCATATCTCGCTATCAGGAGCAAATGCTAATTTAAATCCCTTGATATTAAAAAGGTATATCATAGTTGTTGTTGGATGGTTTGAATACATTGTTGCCATTTTTATATCCTCGGAAATTTCATAGTTTTCTTCAAGAACTTCATATAGGTTTATTTTTGCTTTAGGTGGGATTCCTTTTGGGGAGAAAGATGAAAATAACGATGATTTAACAAAATCTTTGAGAGATTTTTCCGTATCATTTGGTCCAACTATGTTTATATTATATTTTGGATCAAATAGAGGTTTAAAATGTCCTATGCCAATAGTGTTATCCATATGAAAATGTGTTATAAAAATCCAAATATTTACATATGATTGATTTTTTATTATATTTTCTCCAAGTTCAACAATTCCGCTACCTGCATCAAGTATAAGAATATTTTTTTTAGTTTCTATAGAAAATGATACTGTTTGCCTTCCAAATATAGATTGTGAATTTGGAAGTTTTTCTCCAAGACCTCTTATTCCCCAGGCAGTTACCCTTATACTAGATAAATCAAGTTCTTCATTTAAATTCATCTTAACTACTGGTTCTTCTATACTTGGTTTTGTTGGCGATGGTGGTGGAGGTGGAGTTTTTGAATTACCTAATATTGATTTTATTATTTCTATAACTTTTGATGGATCATATGGTTTTGATATAAAGTAATCTACTCCCATATTTAATGCCTTTTGTTTTTCTGATTCATAAGATTTGCCTGAGAGTATTATAACCTTTGTATTTTTTATCTCTGGTTCAGATTTAATTCTTTTGACTATTTCCATTCCATTTATTCCTGGCATCATTATATCGCATATAACAAGTTTCGGCTTAAATTTTTTTATATTTTCTATTGCTTTCATTGAATCATCTATAAGAAGGACATTAAATCCTTCATCTTTTAAAATCTCTTTTGTAAGTTCTCCAGCCATTGGATCATCATCAATTACTATTATTTCAAAATTTTCATTTGTTTCGGTCATGATACCTCTTTATTCTTTAAATGCTATAATAATATTATAGAAAAATTATTGTTAAAAATTTTTTAAAAAAATGATAAGAATTATTGCAGGAACCAAAAAGAACAGAAGAATTTTATCGCTTCCATTTTCTTATCATGTAAAACCGATATCTGCCAGAATGAGAAAATCTCTTTTTGATATACTAAGACCATATATAACAGGCTCAATATTTCTTGATCTATATGCTGGAATTGGTGTTGTTGGACTTGAGGCACTTTCAAGAGGATCACAAAAAGTAGTTTTTGTTGAAAATGATATTAAATGTATTAATACTATAAAAAGAAATCTTAAGAACCTTGAATTTGAAAATGTTGCTCATGTTGTAAAAGCTGATGTTTTAAAAGATTTAAGGTTTCTTAAGTATTATTCTCAAGATGGTTATGATATTGTTTTTATGGGACCACCATATAGAGATGAAAATAATAATATGCTTTCTTACACCGAGCCAACGCTTAAAAATGTGGTTAATGGATCTCTCCTTTCTGAGTATGGAATTGTTATTGCTCAGCATCATATAAAAGAAAAGTTTAGTATTCCAGATAAACTTATAAAATTTAGAAGTGAAAGATATGGTGATACTATAATAGATTTTTTTAAGCAGAAATCTGGTTAATCTATGTTTGAGCTTAATTACTCTAAAATAAATGCATATCTTTTTTGCCATTATCTTTATAAGTTTGTTTATCTTGATGGTAAGTATGTAAAACATAATCCTAAAACATCGTTTGGAATATCTATTCACAAAGCTTTAAAAGAGTATGCATTAAAAAAGGCCGATTTAAAAAATCTTCTTTATTTATATGAAGAAAACTGGTCAAATGTTGGATATGATAATCCAAGGGATATGATTGAATATTATGAAAATGGAGTTGAAATCTTAAAAAAATTTTATGAGTATGATACAAAAAATTATTCAGAAGTTTTATTTTGTGAAGAATTTTTTGAGATTGATATAGGTGATGGATTTGAACTTAAAGGAACTGTTGATAGAGTTGAAAAAAATTCAGATGGGAGCGTCAATATAATTGATTACAAGATGGGGTTTGATGAAGAAAAGGAAAATCCAGGAAACTTTAGAAATTATCTTCAACTTGAAATATATGCTTATGGGATATCTAAAAAATATAATTTGAAAGTTTCAAAAATTGGATATTATTTTATATCTATTCCTAAAAAAGTTCTTCTTGATTATTCGTATGATCCGACATTAATTGATAATATTAAAAAAATAGGGTCAATGATGAGAGAAAATATTATAAATCAAAAAGGGAATTGTTCTATTTGCCTTATAAAAGATATTTGTTATTATTCTGATTTTAAAAAATATGAATGATCTTGAACTTATAAAAGGAATAATAAATGAAGAGTTTGTTGATACCGAGCTTTATAGAAAAGAAGCAGATCTTTTTGAAAAGAAAGTTATTGATGGACAAAGAATATCTTTTATATTTAGAAAATTTTCTGCTGATGAAAATGCTCATATACTTATTCTTAAAAAACTTTATAAACTTACCAATTATACCATACCACATAGAAAAATAATTGAATATAAAAAAATAAGAAATGTGTTAAGAATGCACTTAATAAGAGAAACATCAAGTATTAAACTTTACGAAAAAATGCTTGCTAATGCTAATAGTTTAAAAGAAAAAAGATATATAGAGGCAATACTTGAATCAGAAAAAAATCATCTCCTAACTATTAAAAAATATCTTTTCTTTTTAAAGTGAGGTATAAATTGAGTGAGATTATAATATTTAGACATGCCCATGCAAAAAGCATATCAGAAACCGAAACTGGACTTGATTGTGATAGAGAAATTTCAGATAGAGGAATTATTGAAATAAATGATTCTATATTAAAACTTATTTCTGAAAATTTTAAACCAGAATTAATTTTTTGTAGCCCTTATAAAAGAGCAGTTCAAACCGCTCAAAAGATATCTGAATTAACTGGATTAGAATTAGAAAAAATAATTGTAAGCAATTTGCTTTTACCTGATGCAAAACTTTCGGAAACCATTAGTATGATAAAATCAATTGATAAAAATTCTATACTTGTCAGTCATATGCCTTTTGTCTCAGAAATAGTTATGAATCTTACAGCAAGAAGAATTCTTTTTCTTACCGTCGGTTGGGTTAGGATTTTAATTAAAAATGATAAAATTGAAATTATTTCATCAAATTTAATTTATTAATTTTGAAACTATTTTGGTGTTAAATCAAAATTCGATGTCCCTGAAGACGATATTCGTTAGATCAAAAAAATATCCCTGAAATCTATGCATAAACTTCTAACTCCTCTATTATTATTTTACTATTTTTCTTTTCCTTTAATCTCATAAGTT
>Ga0080004_1099126_pt1 | contig 47565 bp, 35 predicted proteins | sample WasSprMetagenome_FD_69207 | JGI IMG/M metagenome (GOLD analysis project Ga0080004, IMG submission 69207) | Sulfidic aquatic microbial communities from Washburn Spring, Yellowstone National Park, USA - WS (SPADES assembly) (version 2) | ecosystem: Environmental > Aquatic > Thermal springs > Hot...
AGCTCCGCCACCAGCGGCCCCTTGGGGCCGGCCAGGCGCAGGCGCGCCCGCACCCCATCCTCGTACCAGGCCTCCTCGACCACGCCGGCCAGGTCGCCCAGGGTCCGGCCGCCGGCGCGCGTGGCGTCCAGCGCGTCGGGATGGTCCAGGAACACTGCCGCGCCCCGCCACAGGCCGGCCTGCACGCTTGACGCCAGCACCTCCGCCGGATAGCGCAGGCCGTTGGCCTCGCCGGCGCGCATGGCCAGCACTTCCAGCCGTGTCGCGCCCTCCGCCGTCTCCACCCCGCCGGCCGGCTCCCATTCCCCCAGCCGCGCCCGGGCCAGCTCCAGCCGGCCGGCTTCCACCCGTTCCACTTCCATACCTGCACCTCCTTTCCTGCGGCGAATTCGTTCCGGGCCGCACAAAAACTTGCCGGCCGCTCCCGGATGTGGTATAATTACACTGGAAGTGAATCCCCTTGTGTTTTGTGCAGGATACCTTCTCCTGCAGGCGCTCAATGGCGAGCCTCTCTCTGTGCGCGCGTGAAAGCCCATATTCCCAGGAGGTGGACCATGGCGCAACAACTGCATCTGGGGACCCTGCTCGCCGCATCAACTACCCAGCCCTCCGAGCGACCGACGTTCCTGCTCCATCGCGTCAAGTGTCCGAAATGCGGGCAGTCGGTCTGGTTCACCCTGCGCTCCGACTGTTCGCCGGAAGAGGTGGATGCGGCCCGACGATGGGAGGCCCAACGATTGCTGCGCGAGCCTTGTGAGCGGCATGCCAGCCGCAGTCGTTAGACCTTCCCTGAGCGGATTTCCCCCTCTGAACCCCAAGCGTTAGAAGTTTGTTCACACAGCATCACCTGGTGAAGCAGTTTGTAAGAGCATATCAATATCCTCCTCGCTGATCAGCTCGCCGGCGGCCTTAAAGGCCAGTCGTATGGCGCGGCGCGCGTCCACCCAGCCCAGCTCCCGCATGCGGGCCAATGTCTCCACCATCTGCCGCGCGGCGCGGCTCAACGACTCGTTGTCATCGCGCACGATCTCCGGCGCAGATACCCTCAGCTCCAGCCGCTCATAGAACCGCGCCCTGCCCACTGCCACAGCCCGCTGATAGGCGACCTCCACCAGCCGCTCCACCATGCGGCATACCTCCATCTGCCGCCGGCGGTAATGCCGAAAGGTCGGGTCCCCCATCTCCGCCGCCGTGGCGCGGGTCGCCGATTCCCCCTCGCTGAGGAAGTGCAGGGGCACGCCGGCGCCGGCCGCCACCAGCAGACGCATCGCCTTCCCGTCCGCCTGGGCGTCCTGCGCCTCGATATGCGGCTGAACCGCCTCCCAGCGCTCCCCCTCATTGCTGATGATGACGGAGCCGGGCGCCGGCGGCCGGCTGTACTCGGCGCGCTTCTGGGCGATGACCGCCGGCGTCGCCCCCCGCAGGGTCACCTGCCAGACGAACGAGGACTTGAGCCGGTTCACCCGCACGCGGTCCTCCAGCCAAGCCGCATAATGCTCCAGCCAGGGCAGGATAGGCGTCAAATCCCCCTCGCCGCGCAGGGCGCCGGGCGGCCGGTTGATGGCCACATGCAGCATCACCTGCGCGGCCTGCGGGTCCGCCGCCTCCGCCGCCGTCCACCAGCGCCCACCGTCCAAGACCCGGCCGGAGGCCACCTCGTGATAGCGCAGTTCCCGCTCCAGGTCGTCGGGGTCCGTCTCGATCCCATCGATCCGGCAGGCCGGCACCAGCCGCACATAGGACATGCCGTCGGCCGGGTTGCGGCTCAGCACGATGAACAGCTCGCCGGCGCGCGTCAGCTCGTCCACCCAGCCGTACAGCCGGCTGTCCATGCGGTTCTGCGGGTGCGTCCAGAACCGGCGCGCCCACTCGTCCACCTCCGGTATGCGGGAGGAGATGCTCAGGCCGTCCCCCAGCACGTAATCGGTTGTCAGGCTCACAATGCGGCGCGCCAGAGGATGCTCCCGCCATGCATTCAGCGCCGCTTCCAGGTCCTCCTGGCGCCTCTGCCAGGGGCGTTCAGCGGGGGATGCCGGCGCGTTCACCACCCGCCACCAGGCATCATCCACCACCTTCACCGCCTCCTGCACCCGCGCCTCGATCAGTCCGCCGAACCACCGCTCCGCCAATCTCTCCTTCCAGCTCATGCGTCCCTCCTCACTGCGTTACTGCCAGGGCGACAGAATATCCGGCGCATCAATCACCGTCGAAGCCGGCGCAGGTCCCACCAGGCCGGCCGCATGCACGCACAGCGCCAGCGACATCACATAGTCGTCACGCCCCTCCTCCGCCGGCACGAAAAAACGCATCTGCTGTCCCGGCAGGGCCTGGCGCCGGCAGGCCCGGCACTGCGCCCAGAACTCCCGGTGCTCCAGCGAGCCATCCGCGGCATACATCTGCACCCGGCCGGCGCCCACCGCCGCCAGCAGGGCATAGCCCAGCCGGCTCTTCGCTCCCAACGAGAAGACGAACGGCTCCACCCGCTCCGCTCCCAGCGCGGCGCTGAGGAACGAGGCCGTGCCGGCGCCGATGCCCGTCGCGTCCACGACCAGCCGCTGGACCTGCCAGTCCCGCGCCAGTTCCGCCGCCTGCACCCCCAGCGCGGTCAAGTCCTCCCCCTGCCAGACGACATGCTCGACAATGAACAGCCGCGGCAGGGAAACGCCGGCCACCTCATGCGGCACCACCGCCGCCAGCGTCAGCACGCTGGCATCATGTTCGCCGGCACCTCCCCCGCCCACGTCCAGGCCCGCCACCACCGCTGTGCTCTCCGCCGGCGGCTGACGGCGAGGATGCGCGCCGGCCATCCGCTCCAGCAGGGCCGCAGAGAAGAGCCGGCCGGCGCCGGCCAGGGGCCGCAGGGCATACTGCGTCATGAACAACGGGTGCTCCTCCCCCAGCCTCTGCCTCTCCCCTTCCACAAAGCGCCAGTAGTTCTCGTCCATTTCCGCCAGGACCTGCCAGTCGCTTTCGAAATGCCGGCGCACGCCGTCCCGGCGCTCTGCCTCCAGGTTGTACTCTCTCTGCCGCCACAGCATGTCGTCCTCGCTCCAGGCCGTCCCGTACAGCACGGTGGTGGCGTTCGTGGTGGAAGCCATGGGGCGGAATTCACGCTGATACTTCTCGAAATCGAAATCCTGGGCCTCGTCCACCTCCAACAGCAGGCTGGCGGTGGCCCCCACGACGTGTGCCTGTGCGTCGCCGCTGAGGAACACGGCGCGCGCCTTTCCCAGACGAATCATGTATCCCCGCTCTCCCTTCCAGCGGCCGGCATCCAGCGGATTGTCCAGCAGGGATTCCAGCCGGCGCATGCTCACCAGGAGCTGGGGCTGAAAGGTCGGCGCGGTCTTGATGATGGTGCCGCCGGCCCGCTGGAACAGGTTCAACAGGTACGCCTCCAGATGCGCCGACAGCTCGTTCTTCCCCATCTGCCGGGCGAACATGACCGTGAAGATATGTCCCTGCCGGCGGAGAACGGACTCCACGATGGCGCGCATCGGCTCCACCTGATAGGGGCGCAGGGGCCGGCGCAGGATATGCCGGCTGAAGGCCGCCGGCTCCCGCAGGACCTGCGCCAACACATCGCTGTAGCTCCGCCTCCCCAGCCCCTTCATCACTCCCCCGCTCCCAACAAAAAACCGCGCCGCGGCTGTACCTCTTGCGCCGGCGCGGGATTCGCTCAGGCAGTGTGATAAGAACATTCGTTCTATTCAAGGGACAGGATAGCGGAAAAACGAGGGCTTGTCAATTCCCAAAGCGTCATACAGACAGACGCGGGTCACCGGTATGCGACGGGATGAGGGGACAGAAAAACGCCTCCCACGGTATCCCTGCGGGAGGCGTCGGGGGAACGCTACAGGTCCCAATCCACATGGGGCGCCGGCAGGCGCACGACCGTGTCCAACTGCTCCAGCAGTTCCGCCGGCCCGTGCAGATGATCGGTGAAGGCCAGCGAGCTGGCCGGCAGAACCCCCAGCCACAGCCGGGTGAAGGAGCCGACGGTCGCCTCCAGCGTCGGAAGCGACGGGTCATGCCCTTTCTCCGCGCCGCACTGTGGGCCGATGGTGACCACATACTCGCCGGCGATACCGCGCCAGGGCGCCCCTTCGTCCAGGTAGTGCTCGATCGGATCGCTCAGGCGCAGGTTGAAGCGCACTGGGCCGGCGGAGAACGACGTGTGCTCCAGACAGGTATCGAGGTTGCAGATGCGCGCCTGCCAAAAGCCCGAGGCGTAAATGCCATACGTCAACCCGCCCTCGATCTGGAGCCGGAACATGCGGAAGGGCCGCGCCAGGATATCCTGCATCTGGATGCCGGCCGGCTCCACCATCCGCACCACCCGCACCTGGTCGCTCAACTGGTGCAGGAGCGCCATCAGCTCCAGGAACTGCGCCGGCGTGCGGTAGCTCATCCACAGCACGTGATACGGCCCACGCGGCGCCTCAGCCGTCATCCAGATATGGTGCGTCAGCTCCCCGTTCGGTCCGTCGAAATAGCCCAGCCCGAAGCTGGTCGCCAGCCGCACCATCCCGGAGCGCGTGAAGAGCGGCGACAGGACATTGACGGAGCCGTGGCACCGCCGGCGCGCCAGCCGGCTGGCATGCACTGCCTCCCAATGCTCCGGCCCGATGCGCTGGGGAGGCCGTGCTTTGACCGGCACCTGGATGTTGGTCGGGTCCAGGACCAGCCAGTGCAGGTAACTGCCCGTGCCGAACCCCAACTGGTTGTAAAACCCCTGGTCGAAGACCCCTAGGGTGCTGACCGCCGCGCCCTCCGCCGCGGCCATCGCGATGGCGCGGGCGGTCAGCCGGCGCGCCAGCCCCATGCGCCGCGCCACCCGGCTCGTCGTCACCGCCGCCACATTGCACAGCGGAAGCTCATGGGTCTGGTACTGGAGAGTGCCGGGATTAGCCAGCACGAAGCATTCGGCGGAGCCGTTCCATTCGGCCACATGCCCGCGGCCAGAGCCTATAAAATACTCGAACGCCTCCTCCTGGCGCGGCTGTTCCGGCTGGAGCCAGCCGGCCTCCAGCCAGATGCGCTTCACCGCATCCTTATCCCGTTCGGGTTCGTAATCGCGAAGAAGCATAGATGGAACCCCTCTGCAGAAGATGGGTTACAGCTTCGCCTCCGCTTCTTCCACCACAGCGTGCACCCGCCGGCGGAGGTCCTCCGGCAGGAGCGGCGGTTGATGCGTCTCCAGCACGCGCTGGACATATTCCGCGGCCCGTTGCGGCGCCAGCTTGGCGCCGGCGTTCTGCCAGCCGAAATAATCCGTGCGCTCGAACACCTCCGGATACCAGAAATCGCGGAAATGCTGGAGCGTATGTGGGGTATCCAGGAACTGGCCGTCTGGCCCCACCTGGTCAATCAGGTCCAGCGCCAGCGTCTCGTCGTTCACCGGCGTGGGGGAGAGGAACTTGGCGATCCAGCCGGCGATCTCGTGGCAGATGACCAACTGCGCCAGCGAGGTTGTCAGGCCCGACTCCAGATATCCCAGGTCATGGATCAACTGCGCGCCGCCCAGCGTCTCCACCATCATCGTCAGGGCCGCCTCGGCCGCCGCCTGCGCGTCCACATCCTTGGACTCGCTACAGCCGCCGATGCCGAACATGGGCAGGTTGTAATACTGCGCCAGCGCATGGGCCATGCCGCGCGAATCCGGCCAGCAGTACGGATTGACCGTGGTGCGCATGTCCAGGCCGGCCCCGCCCCAGCCCGGCACGATGAACGGCGCGCCTTCCCGCTTCAACTGGGACAGCACCAGGCCGGCCAGGACGCCGGCGTTGACTATGGCCATGCCCGCCGGCTCGCTCATCGGAGCCGTCAGACCGCCGATGACCACCGGGATATACAGCGCCGGAATGCCTCTCTCCGCCAGGAAAAGGAGCTTCTGCAGTGCCTCCTCATTATGACGCAGGCCGGTCGTCACATTGATGTAGCAGGCGACAAAGGGCCGCTCGCGCAGGGCCTCTCCCCCGCCGGCGACGATCTCCGCCATCTTCACCGCATCCACACAGCCCGAAAACTCATTCGTCACGAAAACGATGGGCTTGGTGGTATAGTTCAGCATGACCTCCATCTGGTAGCGGTCGGAGACAAGCTGATTGACGTCGCTGGGCAGGAACATGGACATGACGAAGCCGATGCGCGGCAGGGCATCGCACAAGGTGATGCCGTCCACAATGTCCTGGAGCACCGGATCGCGCCGCTGGCCCGTGCGGTGATCAATGATGTGCAGGCAGTCGGAGCCTGGCCCATAGTAGCATCGTCCCGGCTCGAGAAAGAGCGCCGGCTTCCCGTCCCGGTCATACAGGGTGATGCGTTTGGGCACCGTGGAGAGCGCCTTCTCCACCAGGCCGGCGGGGATGCGCACCCGATTGCCGTCAGTGACGGAACAGCCGGCCTTCCGCAGTAGCTCGATCGCTTCCTCCAGGTACAACCGCACGCCCGTGCGCGAGAGAATCTCCAGGCTGGCGTTGTGCAGTGCCTCGCATTGGGCGCGGGAGAGATACTGGAAGCGGGGATGTTCCATCCCTTCCCGGTTCACACGCGCGTGGAACACCATTCGGTCTCCCTCCTTTCACAGCGGTATACTTGCCGGCGGACAACAAGGGGATGGGTTGGCGGCCCCATCCCCTGTGCAGCGGATGCTTGCTCGTATAGATTGTTTACCGCACCTTGATCGCGTTGTCGGTGTGCAGGGTGATGACCGGCTCCACCTTGCGCAGTTCTTCCAGAGGAATATGGCAGTAGATGCGGTGGCCGTTGCCGGCATCCTGCCAGGGCGGTTCCTCCTGCTCGCAGATAGGCCCCAGTTTGCGGGGACACCGGGTGTGGAAGCGACAGCCGGCCGGCGGGTTCAACGCGCTGGGCACCGTGCCCTCCAGGCGCACATGCTTCTGCTCCGCCCGCGGGTCCGGAATGGGCACAGCGGACAGCAGTGCCTCGGTATAGGGATGATACGGCGGGGCGTAAATTTGCTCCGCCGTGCCGAATTCCATCACCTTGCCCAGATACATCACCGCGATGTAATCAGACAGGAAGCGCACCACGCTCAGGTCATGGGCGATAAAGATCAGCGTCGTGCCGAGCTTGTGCTGAATCTCCAGCAAAAGGTTCAGCACCGCCGCCTGCACCGAGACATCCAGCGCGGACACCGGCTCGTCGCACAGCACCAATTCCGGCCGGCCGGCCAGTGCACGGGCGATGCCCACCCGCTGTTTCTCCCCGCCGCTCAACTGCCGCGGCAGTCGGTCGTAATAATTCGGCCCCAGCTTCATCAGCTCCAGCAGACGGATGACCTCCCCGCGAATCTGGTCCTTGGGCACCACCTTGAACAGCTCCAGCGGGCGGGCGATCTGCCGGCCCACGCTGAACGCCGGGTTCAGCGTCGAATCGGGGTTCTGGAACACCATCTGCATGTTCTTGATGATCTCCAGATCCCGCTTGGACACCGGCTTGCGGATATCGAAGCCCATGAATTCCAGCTTGCCGTCGGTGGGCCGCTCCAGGCCGATGATAGTGCGGGCCAGCGTGCTTTTGCCACAGCCGGACTCGCCCACAATGCCCAGGGTCAACCCCTTATAAGCTTCCAGGCTGACGTCGTCCACCGCCCGCACATAGCGTTTGCGCCGGTCGAAGAGCTTCGGCGAAGGGGCCTCGTAATAGGTCTTCAGCCGCTCGATCCGCAGGACCGGCTCCCGTTCTTTCCGGGCTGTTGCCAACATCTCTGCCACCAGCTCTTTCGGCGGCTGGTAGCCGGCGCCGGCAACTTCCTCCGCGAAGTAACAGCGCACCCAATGGCCGTCGGCGACCTGGCGATATTCCGGCATGCCGTGCCGGCACTCCGGCCGGGCGAAGTCACAGCGCGGCTCGAAGATACAGCCGGATGGCAGTGCGGCCGGCGAGGGCACCTGGCCGCGGATGGGAAGCAGATAACTGCTCAATTTATCCTGCCCCAGACGCGGCACACAGCGCAGAAGGCCCTGCGTGTACGGGTGAAGCGGCTTCAGGAACAGGTCGGTCACGGGCGCCCGCTCCACAAGCTGGCCGGCGTACATAACCCCCACCTGGTCCGACACGCGGGCGATCACGCCCAGGTTGTGGCTGATATAGAGGATGGCGGTGTCGAAATCCTCCTGCAGGCCGGCGATCAGGTCCAGCACCGCCGCCTCCACCGTCACATCCAGCGCCGTGGTCGGCTCATCCATGATCAGCAGGGCCGGGTCGTTCAGCAGGGCCATGGCAATCACCACACGCTGTTGCTGGCCGCCCGAAAGCTGATGGGGATAGCGCCGCATCACGTTGGCCGGGTCGGGCATATAGACCCGCTCCAACATCTGGATACAGCGCTCCTCCGCCTCGGCCCGCTTCAGCCCCTGGTGAACGATGAGCACCTCGGCCATCTGCTCGCCGATGCGCAGGGAGGGGTTCAACGCCTGCATGGGGTCCTGGTAGACCATGGCAATGCGGTTGCCGCGCAGATGCCGCAGTTCGCGTTCGGAGCGCCCTACCAGGTCCTGTCCCTGGAAGAAGATGCGGCCGGCCTTAATGCGCCCGTTCGGCCCCAGGAAATTCACAATGCTGAAAGCGACAGTACTCTTGCCGCACCCGGACTCGCCTACCATGCCGAAGGTCTCGCCGCGGCGCACCTCAAAGGAGACGTCGCGCACCGCCGGCACTTCCCCCTTCCGCGTCGCATACGCGACCGATAAGTTCTCCACACGCAGGATGGGCAGGTCTTTTCGATCCTTCATGCGCTGATACCCCTTGATCACCGATACCTCTGGGTCTCCTCACGCAAGCCGTCCGCCAGCAGGTTCAGCCCCACCACCAGGGAGGCAATGGCGACCGCCGGCCACAGCGCCGCCCACGGACTGCCGGCCAGGATGAAGCGCCGGCCCTTGGCCACCATGCTCCCCCAATCCGGCGAGGGCGGCGGCAGACCCAATCCCAAGAAGCCCAACGTGCCCATGGCGAAGATCGCATACCCCAGGCGCAGCATGGCGTCAATCAATATCGGGCCGCTGGCGTTGGGCAGAATCTCCACGAATAAGATGTACCACAGCTTTTCCCCACGCACCTCCGCGGCGCGGATATACTCCCGGGTGCGGATATCCAGCGTGAGACTGCGCACCAGGCGCGCGATGCCCGGCGTGCCCACAATGGCGATCGCCAGCACCACGTTGATGGCCGATGGGCCGACCGCGGCGATGATGATCATGTACAGCAGGATGACCGGGAAGGCCATCATAGCGTCCAGCAGTCGCATGATGATCTCATCTATCCAGCCCCCCAGGTATCCGCCCACCAGACCAAGCGTGGACCCCACGACAAGTCCCAGCAGGACGCCCCAGACGGCTACGCCGATGGGCAGGGAGAACTTGTCGGTCACCGGGGTTTGGATGAGGATCACCCGGGCGCCGTAGACCAGGCGCGACCAGATATCGCGGCCGGCGTCGTCGGTGCCCAGCCAATGCTGTGCGGACGGCCCCTGGTTCTGCGCCTGCCAGTCCTGTTCCGTGGGCGAATATTTCGTCACCCAGGGGGCCAGCAGAGCCACCACGATCCAGAACATGACCATGGTCAGCCCCACCATGGCCGTCTTGGACCCCCATAGAATCAGCAGGGAGTCCCGCAGGCGTTCGAGGAACGAAGGCTTGGCGCTGGGGAAAGCTTCTTCTCGGACCGTCATCCCTCCGGTATTACCTCCTCTCCAGGCTCCAGGCCGGCTACTGGTAACGGATGCGCGGGTTCAGGAACGTATAGGCGATGTCCGCCAGGAGCTGTGTGCCCACGGCCAGGGTCACCAGCACCATGGCGCCGGCCTCGATGGCGTTGAAGTCCTTGAACAGCGCCGCCTCCAGCAGATATTTGCCCAGGCCCGGATATCCGAAAATCGCCTCCACAATCACGATACCGCCCACCAGCCAGTTCACATGCAGCATGATGACCGTGATGGGCGCGATGAGCGCGTTGCGAACGGCATGTTTGAAGACGATGCGCCAGTACGGCAGGCCCTTCAGAAACGCCGTGCGGATGTACGGCGTCCGCATCACCTCCGACATGCTGGCGCGGGTCATGCGCAGGACATACCCCAGTTCCGCCAGGGTGAGCGTGGCCACCGGCAGAATGAGCATGTCCGGCCGCTCCCAGGGGGCTTTTTCGCCGAAAACCGTCGCTCCGGGCACCAGCTTCAACCAGTAGGCGAAGATGAGGATGAGGAAGATACCGGAGACGAACTCGGGGGTGACGGTCGTCACCAGGCCAAAGATGGAAAGGATGCGGTCAATGGGCTTGCCCTCGTTCAGGCCGGCGATCAGCCCCAGCACCAGCGCCAGCGGCATCACCACCACGAAGGCGATGGCCGCCAACACCAGGGAGTTGCGCAGGCGGAGCACCAGCGTCTCCCCCACCGGCCGATACGTGCGCACCGAGACGCCGGGGTCCCCGCGCAGAAGCCCTCTCTGCAGTGGCAGATACTCCACCGCGCCGCCGCGAATGCGCCGCATGCCCATCTCGATCATCTGCCAGGAGACGCGCGTGCCGCCCCGCTCCCACAGCACTGCCCGGTTGTTGGTGTCCACGCCCCAGAAGGTGCGCTGGACCTTAGCCAGCCGCGCCAGCTCCGTCAGGTGCAGGTTGCGCGCCACCTGGGCCATATGATCGGCGGCCTCCAGGAGCTTGGCGCGGGCGGTCTCCACCTCCCCCTTGGTCAGGGCAGTGGAGGCCTCGCTCAACGCCTTAAAGCCCGGGGAGATCTTGCGCAGGACACCGCCGGCCTTGCCGAGCTGTCGCCCCAGCAGTGCGGCATGGGCGCTGTCCAACGGGGTTTTCTCCGGATCGGCCATCTCGCGCAGGGCCTGCTCCGCCGCAAAGAAGTCCGCGCCCTGCAGAGCATCCACAAAATGGATGTAGCCGGCGGACTGCGCCTCCAGCGCCGGCATGATGGGCGTCAGGGTTTCCATGGCCACTTCCACGTTGCCGGCCTGGAAGGCATTCTGGGCATTGACCAACTGTTCCGCCAGGTCCGGGTCGATCTTCGCCACCACGCCGGCAGCGCGGTTCATCTTGTTCGCTATTTGTTGTGGTGGGATATTTACCGTCGCGCCGACCGACAGGTTGCGGTATATCACCAGGGCCTCATAAATCTCATCCCGGGCCAGCTCGGGCGCCGCACCCAACAGCCCTTCCTCCAGGCGGGTGGCGTTGGGGTCAATGAAAGCGTCCAGCTCCTTCTCCGGGCCGGCCAGCGCGCTCAGCATCTCCTGCTCATTGGTGACGCTCTCCAGAACCCCGATGATGACATCGAGCCGGCCCAACAGCGCAGAACGATCCTCTTCCAGAAGGCGCGCATCACCCTCCACCTGCCCCCGCAGTTCCCGCAGTCGGGCAAGCTCTTCCGCAGGTGCTCGCACTCGCCAGCGCCCGTTATCCTCCTGCTGTTCCAGCCGGCCGTCGGCATACTTGCGGATGGCAATGAGGTTCTCCCCTTCCAGCTTCCAGCGGATCAGGGTGCCGTCCGGTTCCACCGCCCACCATTCCAGGAACCCCTTCTCCGTGCGAATCTGCTTGAGCGGCATGCCAATCCTTCGGCGCGCCAGCCAGTCATTGCCCACCAGCCAGAAGAGATAGCGCTGATAAATGGGGCGGTCCAGGCCCATCTGGGCCAGGAAGGATTTCTCCTGCTCGGGGGTAATGTATGCGCCCAGCACATTGCGCGCGATGTTGCCGGGTGCCGCCTCGGTAACCCCAAAGACGATGACGGACACCAGGAACATGGTGAGAAGAAGCAGTCCGATCCGGCGGAGGATAAACTTCAGCATGGGACGTGGCCTCCCTTAACCGATAGGGTCAACGGCCTCGGCTCTGACGCGTTCGCCGGCGCTGATTATAGCATAAATACGCCAAACGCGCATCCTCACCAGCTATGGACCAGCGGCTGTAGCTCTGACGTGCTCGGCGGAGTAGATTGTAGCATACATACGCGAAACGCGCAATACGCGAAACGCGTATTTTTACTGTTTAGTGGTGGCAAGGTCCGCCAAATAATGGCTCACGTTGACCAGATGTTCCGCAGTGCGTCTGGAGGGATATCGAAGGTCTCTCCATGCGGCGGGAGCGGTTCCTGCTCGAAGAACGCCGGCAGGCGGTCCGCCGCCGGCGTGATGCCGGCGCACAGGTTGAACGCGCGCTCCATCTCGATCACCTGCCGGCCCAGCTCATTCAGCCACCCCGGCCCCAGCTCCACCCCATAGCCGGCGCGCAGGATGTCCAGCAGAAGCTCCGGCCGGCCGGCGGTCGATCCCATCAAGAACGCGCACAGTCCCAGCGCATCGAACGCGGCGCGGTCAATCTGCGCCTGGCGCGACAGCTCCACCTGGCCCTCCGCCGCATGATGGTCCACGCGGGCAAAGACCGTCAGGCCGGCGGTGTGGTCCGCGCCCATCGGCGACGTGGCGAACGTCACGCCCGTGCCCTTAATGGCGCGCGGGTCATACGCCGGCATGCCCTGCCCTTTCACGGCCGGCACCCGCTCGACCCCCAGCACCCGGCCCAGCACCGCACAGCCCTGGCCCAACAGCCGGCCCAGCGGCGTCCCCCGCGCTACCTCTTCCAGCAGTTCCAGTGCGCGCTCGCCGTCGCCGAACTCCATCAGGCCGGCCTCCGCCGCCACGCCCAGGGCCGTGCCCATCTCAATGGTATCCAGCCCCAGCGCATTACAGCGCTGATTGATGCGTGCAATCGTATCCGGATCGCCGATGCCCAGGTTGGAGCCGCACATGGCCAGCGTCTCGTACTCGATCTTCCCGACCAGCCGGCGGCCCTCCGCATCGGGGTAAATGTTGGAGCACTGGATCAGGCAGACGCTCATGCAGGCCTCTGTAGGCGTCCCTTCCCCGCCGCGGGTGGTGATCAGCCGGTAAATGGCCTCGCCGGAGATTGCCTCGGCGTGCTCAAAGGTGCCCTGCCGGAAATTACGCGTCGGCAGGCCGCCCCACGATTGGGTCAGCATGACCGTGGAGGCCGTCCCATACTTGCGCAGGGCCTCGACGCGCGGGTTTTGCCCAATGGCCTTGTGGAGCCTGCGCACCGCCGGCAGAAACGCCGGATCGGCCGGCAGAGGACGCTTCTGCCTTCGCACCAGGAGGGCCTTCAGCCGCTTACTGCCCATGACCGCGGCCAGACCGCCGCGGGCGGCGAAGCGGAAGGGCTGTCCGCGGGCATCGGTCACGCAGATGGCGGAGGCCGGCAGTTGCATCTCGCCCGCCAGCCCGATCACGGCCATGGCATAGCCATCGCCGTATTCGGCCTTCAACCGCCGCACACATTCTTCGGTATCCAGCCCCCACAGCGATGGCGCCGGCGCTACGCGGATATCCTCCAGAGAGTTCATCACCACGATGCCGGGCTGGGCCAACTGGCCCGAAAACACGATGGCGCGGCAGTCCAGCCCGGCCAGCGCGTTGGCCAGTTCGCCGCCGGCATTGCTCTCCTTGATGCCGCCGGTGAGCGGGCTTTTGCCGCCGACGGAAAGCCGGCCGGCCGAGGAGATCGGCCAGCCGGCGAAAGGCCCGGTGGTGAAGATCAGCGGGTTCTCGGGCCCCAGGGGGTCCATACCGGGGTCACATTCATCGCTCAACATGCGGGCGATAAAATGCCGGCCGGCGCTCAAGACATCTTTCACCTCTTCGCGAACGATGCGTTTGGCGTGCAGGTCAATTCTCACTACGAACATGGGCTTCCTCTCCGATTACGCCGTGCAGTGGAATGGGAAACAGCGGGGGACTTATCCTGGGGCCGGCAATATCGGCCACCGGCGTCCCGGTCTCCTGCGCCAGGAGATGACACACCAGATCAGCACAGGTCCGCCCTTGACAGAGACCCATGCCGGCGCGCGTCAGCATGCGCACCATGCGCAAAGTGCTCGCGCCTTCGCGCACGATGCGCCGGACGTCCCCCACCCGCACCTCCTCACAGCGGCACAGGATGGTATCATCTTCCACCGGAAAGGGGACGCTGTCAAACGGATAGGGGAACACGTAGGAGAGGAACTGCGCCATAACCCTCTGCCGGCGCAGTTGCGCGCCCAGCGCCTTCACCTGGTCATCCGCCACGTCCACGCCCAGGCGGCGCGCGGCGCCCCACCCTGCCAGCCTCCCCTCCAGCAGGGCTACATCTTTCCCTTGAATGCCGGCGGCATCGCCGGCCACGAACACACCCGATAGTGTCGTCTCGCACCAGTCATCCCGCAGAGGAACCCATCCCCCCAACGGCGCGACATAGCGGTGCTCGCACCCGATCATGCGGGCAAGATGGTTGAAGGGCTGGAACCCATAACCCAGGCAGACGGTATCCACCGCAAAGGACCGCGTGGAAGTCCCATCCGGCCGGCCGATCACGGCCTTTTCCACCCCATCGGCTCCCTCGGCCCGCAAGATGATCTTGCCCCAGTGCACGGGGACGCCGGCCCGCAGGATGGCCGCCCATGCGCCCAGTCCTTCCCGCATGCGCTCCCCCTGGCCCATCAGCGCCGTCAGCCGGCGCAAAGCCTTCCATGGAAAAGGCGCCGCGTCCACGATCCCCACCACCTGTGCGCCGCCCTCCAGCAGATGGCGTGCTAGGACCCACTGCAGGGGGCCAGTCCCGCACAGGAGCACCCGCCGGCCCGGCAGTACCCCCTGATGCTTGATCATGGTCAGCGCGCCGCCGGCCATCATCACGCCGGGCAGGTCCCAGCCCGGGAAGGGCACCGGCCGGTCATAGGCGCCGGTGGCGATGATCAGCGTCCGCGCCCACAGCCGGCGCTCCCCGCCGCTCTTCCGGTATACGGCCACCTCAAATCCATCGGGCTCCGGGGTGATCCCCCACACCTGGGTGTCCATCAGCCGGCCCAGCTCCGCGCGCGCAAACGCCGCGATGAGCGACCGTCCCTCTTCCGACGGTGGCTTCGCCCGCAGGGTGGACTGCTTGAAATACTGCCCTCCTGGCAGTGGCGCGGAATCAATGACCAGGGCGGACAGGCCCAGCCTGGCGAGTTCGAGCGCGGCCGACATGCCGGCCGGCCCTGCCCCGATGACGATGGTGTCCCAGCGCGTCCCTCCGCCCATGCTCACGCCTCCTTCGCCTGGTCCGTGCGAATCACCATACCTGGCTCGACAGGCGTCACACAGGCGCGCACCTTCTCCCCATCGCCGAGGGTAACCTCACATTCGAAGCAGACCCCCTGTCCGCAGAACAGCCCGCGCCGGCTTCCCGACACCTTCGAGCGGCTGAAGGAGCGGTAGCCCAGGGAGACGAGCAGGGCGGCAATGGTCTGGCCGGCCGGCGCCTCCACCTCGCACCCATCCACCACCACCCGCACGGTATCCGTGATCCCTACACTCCCTCCCATGATCCCTTTGCCTCCTCACGCCGCCCGGGCAAAGCGCGCCGGAGAGTACAGCGAAAGGTCCATCGGCGGCTCCTCGCCGAGCATCATGCCGGCCACCCAATCGCTCAGCACCGGTATGGTCGGAATGGTTTCCAGACAAGCACCGTACACGAACAGGTTCTCCCAACCCGGCATTGGGCCGACCACCGGCTCATCGTCCGGCGTGAAAGCGGTCGGCACACCCCACCCCCGCAGGACACGCACCTTGCGCAAACCTGGGTAGAGCGCCAGCAGATGCGCGGCCATGCCGGCCACCCCCCAAACCGAACACCCCCGACGGATGGTGTCCGTGCGGGTCACCGCCTCGGTCACCAACAGCGCGCCGTCCGGCTCCACAGCGAACCCGACCGAAACGGCCCTCTGCTTGCCGTGGATTTGCTCATAAAAATCGGCCATGCCGATGGTGTTCCGCAGGGCCAGCGACGCGCGCTCGGTGATGAATGCCTCGGCATGGGTAAAATGAATGGGCACAGTTTCCCCGATCATCGCCAGCAGTTTCGGCGTCCAGGCGCCGGCCGCCACCATCACCTGGCCGGCGGAAAAGCGCTCGGCCGGCGTCTCCACGCTGATCACGCGCCCGCCGGCGGCTTTCATCCCGACCACCGGCGTGCCGGCGCGGATATCCGCGCCGAGCCGGCGGGCCGCCTGAGCATAGGCCCAGCAAAAATGAAAGGGGTTGAGAAGCCCTTCCTGGCCATAGGCGGCGCCCAGCAGGCCGGCGGTGTTCAGGAGCGGTTCCGCTCTCTGAAGCTCTTCCCGGTCCACCATCACGGTGGGGATGCCGTTCTCACTCAGGATGCGGGCGCGCTGGGTCCACGTGTCCCAGAGGTGTGGGGAGGGGATCAGACAGAAGTAGCCCACCATCCGCCAGGAGAAGGCATGGCCCAGCTCATCTTCCAGGGTGGAGAGGCGCTCCAGTCCCGCCCGTACCAGGTACAGATTGAGCGGGTCCAGATGGCCCTCGATGGTCTGGGCGCGGCCGGAACAGGCGGCGGAAGTGCCTCCGCCCAACTCGCCGGCCTCCAGCAGTACGGTGCGCGCACCGCGTCGCGCCAAATGATACGCGGTCGAGAGACCTATCATCCCCCCGCCGATAATGATCACGTCATACGTTGGGCTCATCGGCCATCCTCGCCCTTCCCGCGGACGCTAATGCGCCGCGATCTCATCCGCCAGCACCAGCACCTCATCCAGTATTGCCAGGCCCTCTTGAAGCTCCGAAGGGCCAACGCACAGCGGCGGAATGGGGAAAATGTAGTTCCACGATTTCTTCAGCTTCCATTGCCTTTTGCTCCTTGAGATCACAGACGAATGGCCCTGGGGATGAGAGGTCCAAGGGATTCGCACAGAATCGCTGACAGCCCGGAGCTCGTTGGGGAGTGTTTCACGCTCCAGCAAAAAGAGGCATTCGTTGCTTTGTACACTGTGACATGCATTGTATAAGCCGGTGGACGTTGTGGACACAGAGAAATGTCCTGTATCCAATCCTGCGAGACTGTTCCCTCCAAGCGGCAGTCTCGCAAAAGGACACCCTGGGCAGAGCGAGTTAGAAGGCTGTGATTGTGCCCTTGTGTTCTGTTACGGGTCAGTTCAAAGATTTACGGCAGAACCAGCCCATCACCTGCTGAAAAGGCGATTTGTATACTATCATAGCACGAGTTTCGCTATTTGTCAATAGTGAGAAAACTAACACATCCTGGCCATGTCTACAGAGAGGGCGCTACGCCGGCCATCCGCAGGAAATTCCGCAGTAAGACCTGCCCATCCGGCTGAGCCTGATCATACCCCTCGGGGTACACAATCCGCACCAGAGGACTGCGGTAGCGCTGATGGGGGAGAATAAACGCCTCCGGGTGAAACTGCACGCCGTACAGCGGCTTTTCCCGATGCTTCATCGCCTGCACTGGGCATGTCGGTCGAGAGGCCAACAGCACAAAGTCCGCCGGAACCTGTTTGACCTCCCAGTAATGTATCTCGAGGAAAACGGGATGTTCCCCCAGCCCCTCGAACAACGGGTCGGGATGGAGAACATCCACAGGGAGAAAGCCCCATTCCTTGAAATATCTTGCGCCGCCGAAACCGCTCTCACCCTCCTCGCCGGCGCTCAGGAGGCGGATGGGGCCGGCCGGCGCGCCGTGCGCCATGGCGATGAGCTGATGGCCGCCGCAAATGCCCAGGATGGGGAAATCCGCCTCGCGAATGACCTCGTACAGGGCGTCGAAGGCGCCGGCGGGATAGCGCTCCCAATCCGAAGCATTCCCGCTGATGATCACGGCCCGAACGCCCCAGGCCTTCAACCGCTCCAGGGTCACGCGGGAATAATGCTGGACCAGACAAGGCGCCGGCGACAGCTCCTCCAGCCGCAGTTGGACATCCATGGCCCAGGCCAGATGTTCATCGCGCCTGGCCGGGTCGTTCAGCATCTCTTCATGTTCAATATCCACGTAGCAGATCACGGCCAATTCCACCTTCCTTCAGAAAATATCAGGGGTGCAGAACCCTCACTCTGAAATACACTTGGCGCTGTGTCTGCCCCCGCACAGCTCTTCCTCACAAAAGGGGAGTGGAGGGTATTGCCTCCACTCCCCGATACCGCACAGACCCTTGCAGAAGAGCGAGAGGCCTTATGCCTCTTCCAGCCACACCTCGTTGAACAGCATGTAGGAAGTCGGATGCGGCTGGGCGTTGCGCACCTTCTTGCCCAGAGCCATCCAGACGTTCATCCAGAAGGGGATGCCGATGGGGCCGCGCTCCTGCTGGATGCGCTCCAGGTTGCACATGATCTTGCGCCGCGCCTCCACATCCAGCGTCCCGTTGGCCTTGTTCAACAGCTCCACAAACTCCTCATCCACCCAACGGGTCTCGTTCCACGGCACCGGGTTCCCCTGCGCATCGGCCGTGTAGGCCAGGTTCAGCACCATCGTGCCCAGTGGACGGTGCGTCCACGGCGTGATGCCCAGCGGTACCTCCGTCCACAGGTCCCAGTACTGGCTGGTCGGCATGGAGTTGATCTTCAACCGAATGCCCGCCGGCGCCGCATCCTCCTTCAACGTCTCCGCATAGGTCACCTTCTCCGACCAGTCGGCGCCCACCGCAATCTCCACGTCAATCCCGTCGGGATAGCCGGCCTCCGCCAGCAGGGCCTTCGCCTTCTCCGGATCGTACTTCGGCGTCTCGATGGGGCAGTACTCCGGATGCACCGGTGCCACGTGGCAGTCCTGGCCCTCCAGACCCTCGCCGAAGAAGGCGAGTTGCAGGATCTTCTTGTGATCCTGGCACAGCTTCAGCGCCTGCCGCACCCGCACATCCGTCCACGGATCCATGTCCACCCGCATGCGCAGAACGCGAGTGACAGCCGTGGTGACACGCAGGATCTGGACGTTGGGGTTATCCTTCAAGGCCAGGTACACGGGCAGGCCGGCGGCATCGCCCAGGTCAATCATGTCGATCTCGCCGGCAGCCAGCGCCGCGATTTGCGGCTCCAGCTCGGTGCCCATATCGTTCCAGACCATGCCGTCGAGGTAGGGCAGGGGCTTGCCGTCGGCACCCATCTGCCAGTAATCCGGCCGGCGCTTCAGCCGGAACACCTGCCCCGCCACATACTCCTCCAGCAGGTACGGGCCCGTCCCCACCGGCGCCTTGATAATGTCCCCCTCAAACGTCTTGGCATGCAGTATCTGCGCCGGATAGTGGAACAAGTGCTCCGGCACCGCAATCTCCGGCCGGCTCAGATGCAGCCGCACCGTGTAATCATCCACCTTCTCGATGTTCTCCGGCGTCAGATACGACATCAACCCCAGGATGGACGACCCCACGTCCGGATCCAGCCACTGGTTCATCGTGAAAACCACATCGTCCGCCGTGAACTTGTCCCCATTGTTCCACGTCACGTTCTTGCGCAGATACAGCGTCCAGGTCAGCAGATCCTCGCTCGCCTCCCACTTCTCCAGCAGGTACGGATGCGTGATGTTGTCCTTATCCGTGTACGTCAGGTACTCGCAGATCATGCGCGTCTGGTTGGACGGCACCACCCAGGAGTACTGCGCCGGATGGGTGATCTTGTGCACGGGGCCGGCGATGCGCAGGACACCGCCGCGCTTGGGGCCGGCGGCCGGCGCAGTCGTCGGGGCCGGCGTGGCCGTGGGCGGCACCGGCGTGGCCGTCGGGGGCACTGGCGTGGCCGTCGGAGGCACCGGCGTGGCCGTGGGCGGGACGGGGGTGGGCGCCTCGGTGGGCTTCGGGGCGCAGGAGGCCAGGAACGCAGAGGCCGCCGCGAACGACATGCCCAGCAGTGTCGCATTGCGCAGGAATTCCTTGCGCGTGATGCGGCCCTGCCGATACAGCTCCTTCAACTCCGGAATGTACGGATGGGCCTCTTTCCGGGGTTGCCGCTTGATGATTTCCATCGCTTCCCTCCTCTCCATTTTGGAATACGTTCATGGCATGCCAAAAAGGCACAACAACGCAGTTCGGACAGGGGAATGGGCTTCTGCCGTCTCTTCCGTCGAAGTTCTCTTGCTCCTTCACCTCCTTTCTAGCGAACAAAGACCTTCGCAGACTGAGGCCAAAGGCTACAGAGCAGACTGTGAGGGAATGGGTACACCCATAATATAATACGTTTTAAGGGTTTGCGCAAGTGGGTTATTTTTGACCGAGAAACTGATACATCTGTCCAGCTCCTCATGTCAGCAAGAAGCCCTCGCCCAACGGGTCCTCCGGGTCCACCACGAAGGTATGAAAACCCGTGATATAGGCGGAGCCTTTGATGCGGGGGATGACCGCATCAAAAGGCCCCACCTTCGTCTCACCGACCAGCATGCCCTCGAAACGGGTGCCCAGGATGGACTCATGGATGAAGGGCCGGCCCAACGCCAGCCGGCCCAATGCATACAGCTCCGCCATCCGGGCACAGGTCCCCGTCCCGCACGGCGAGCGGTCCAGGTTGCCGGCCCCGAAAATGACCGCATTGCGGTAATCTGCCCCGTTCTCCCCGGGCTGGGTGAACTCCACCAGGCCGATGGAGCGGATATGCGGCTGGGTCGGGTGCTGGACCGGGAAGGCTTCGTTCACCGCCGCCAGGATTTTCATCCCCACATCGCTCAGCCGGCGGGCATACTGCGGCTCCACCCGTAAGCCCACCTGCTCCACCGGCACCACGGCGAAGAAGTTGCCGCCGAAGGCGATGTCCAGCGTGATGGTGCCGACCTCGGCGACCTCCAGGCGCAGGTCATGGGCATATAGGAAGCTGGGCACGTTCTGGAACCAGGCCCCCCACACCCGTCCGTCCTCCACTTCCACATGCGCCTCCACCACGCCGGCCGCCGTGTCAAACCGGATGACCGTTTCCGGCTCCCGCGCCTCCACCATCCCCAACTGCACCAGGGCGGTGGCGGTGCCGATGGTGCCGTGGCCGCACATCGAAAGCCAGTCCGCCGTATCGCAGAACAGCAGGCCGAAGTCGGTATCGGGCCGGCACGGCGGCAGGAGCAGGGCGCCGAACATATCGGCGTGTCCGCGCGGCTCGCACATCAACAGCCGGCGCACCCCGCCCAGATGCTGGCGCGCATAGGCCCACTTTTCGGCGATGGTCTGCCCCGGAATCGGGGGCAAGCCGGCCAGGATGAGCCGGGTCGGTTCGCCGGCCGTATGCGAATCCACCGTCTGGATCATCTTGCTGAAGACCGCCATGCCCGCCTCCTTTAGGTCATTTCCAGGATGTAGCCATCCGGTCAAGCTCCCGCAGGACCTCCGCCGGCAGGGGCGCCGGCGTATGCGCCATGGCCTTCTGCGTCGCCTCCCGCAGGCGCTCCTCAAACCGCTTGCCGCCCTTCTGCTTCCACTGGTCCAGCATAGCCCGGTCGAACAGCTCCGAGTACCAGACCTCGCGGAAATGGCGCAGGGTATGCTCCTCGTTCAGGTAATGGCCGCCCGGACCCACCTTGTCAATGATGTCCACGGCCAGCGTCTCCTCATTGACCGCCAGGCCTTGGAGGAACTGCCGCACCATGTACAGCACCTCATTGACCAGCACCATGTACGCCGGCGACGCCACCGAGCCGTGGTCCAGCCAGCCGGAGTCATGCACCAGGTTGGCGCCGGCCAGCGCCGAGCTCAGGCAGGAGAAGGCGGCCTCTGCCGCCGCCTGTGGGTCGGGGAACTTGGCGTCGGTACAGCCGGCGGTGCCGAAGAACGGCAGACCGTAGAACTGCGCCAGTTGGGCCATGGCCGCCGCCATGAGGGACATCTCCGGCGCGCCGTAGGAGAAGATGGTGGTGGACATGTCCATGATGGTGGTGAAGGCGCCGTAGATGAAAGGCGCCCCCGGCCGCACCAGTTGGGCCAGCACCAGGCCGCTCAGCGATTCGGCGCTTCCCTGGACGATGACGCCGGCGAAGGTCGCCGGCGCGGTGCCGCCGGCCATCGGCGCCGGATAGTACACCAGCGGGATACCCTTCTCCGCGCAGTACATCAGCTTCTCGATGGCCGGGTCATAATGGAGCAGAGGCGATACCGGCTCCGAGTAGTGGATGATGAACGGCGCCCGCAGAAAGGCCTCTTCACTGCCGGCGATGGCGATGGCCATCTCGTAGATATCGCGGGTGCTGTTCACGTCCTTACAGCAGAACACAAAGGGCTTTTCACAGTTGGTCAGCACCTGCTTGGCGATAACCCGGTCGGCGATGTCCGCCGGCACATCCGCCGCCATGCCGATGGTCATCACCCAATGATAATTGGGCAGGGCATCCGCCACCCGCGCCGTCACGGCGCAGTCGGCGCTGGTAAAGGGCCGGCGATCCTCCGTCATGGGGTCCAGATAATCAATGCAGTCCAGGCTCGGCCCGAACCAGACCTTGTCCCCTTCCAGCAGGACAGTCCGCTGGCCGCCCCGCGTCCCCAGCACGACGCGGTGCGGGGCCTTGCGCAGGGCATCCTCCACCATCCAGCTCGGGATGCGCACCCGGTCGCCCTGGACACGCGCGCCGGCGCCGGCGAGAATCTCCTTCGCCCGCGGATGGGTGATCTGCACGCCGGTGCGCTCCAGCACCTCTAATGTCGCCAGATGGATCTGCTGGACCTGCTCATCGCTGAGCGTCCGCAGGGTCGGACGAAAGCGCAGATCGGGATAACGCCTCATGGTTTCCCCCTTTGCCGTCTCAGGCGTACTTCTGGTCCGCTTCTTCCACAATCCTGCGCATGGCCTGCATGGCCTCGGGCGGGATGGGCGCCGGCTGATGCGTCTCCAGGATGCGCAGTACCTTGGCCCGCACCCGGTCGGAGAGGGTCTTGCGCCCCTTGGCCTCCCACCCGGTATAATCATCCCGCTCCTGCAGTTCCGGCTGCCAGAGCACCTGGCGGAAATGCCGCAGGGTGTGCTCTGTAGAGATGAAATGACCACCCGGGCCGACCTGGGCGATCACGTCCACCGCCAGCGTATCGGGTGTGACCGGCACGCCCTGGAGCATGCGCTTCACCATGGCGACAATTTCGTCAGAGAGCACCAGCATATCCAGGGAGCCGGTGAGACCGGATTCCAGGTACCCCACGTCATGGATCAGGTTGGCGCCGGACAGCGCGGCAAAGAGGATGGAGAGGCCGGCCTGCAGGGCCGCCTGTCCATCCAGCACCTTGGCATCGCTGCAGCCGGCGGTGGAGAACATCGGCAAGCCCAACCATTTCACGACATCGGTCAGGGCCGCGCTGAGCAGGAGGAACTCCGGCGCGCCGTAAGAGAAGATCATGGTCTTCATGTCAATCACGGTGTGCACGCCGCCGATGATGATGGAGGCCCCGGGGGAGCGCAGTTGGGCCATCACCACGCCGGCCAACATTTCCGCCAGGCCTTGGGCCATGATGCCGGCCAGGGTCATCGGCGCGGTGAAGCCGGCGGTGGGCGCCGGCGTGTAGACGATCGGGATGCCGTGCTCCGCCGCATAGAACAGCTTCTCCACCACCTCCTTGGAGTGCTGAAGCGGCGAGATCGGCTCAATGTAAATGGCGAACAGCGGGTTGCGCCGGAAAGCATCCTCGCCGCCCAGCACCGCGCAGGCCATGCGGTGCTGGTCCTCCAGCCCCTGACGGTCCACCGCGGTGATGACCATCGGCTTACTGGTGCCGGTGATCATAGCCATGAACTGATGGCGGTCATAGGTTTGCGTCGGGGCATTGGATACCAGCCCCAGCGACATGAAGAAGTCAATGTTGGGCAAGGCATCGGCGGTGCGGGCGGCATCATACACATCCTGGTAGACCGTCTTGCGGCGCTCGTCGGTGCGCGGGTCAATGAAGAACGGGGTATCCGAGCCGGTGCCATAGTAGATGCGGTCCTTCTCCAGCACGACCTTGCGGCTCCCGTCGCGGCCGGCCAGTACCACCCGGCCCGGCGCCAGGTTCAGCGCGTGCTTGACCAGACAGCCGGGGATATGCACCAGGCCCTGGCCGTCCACGGTGGCGCCGGCGGCCTCCAGCATGTCCACTGCCTCATCGGAGTGGATGCGCATGCCCACCCGCTCCAGAATTTCCAGCGAGGCGCTGACGATCTCTTCAATCTGATCCGGCGACAGCGTGGAAAACTGGACGGTGGCATTGACGCGGTAATTGGTGCGCATGAGACTCTCCTTTCCCCTGTGTGGAAACCGATAAGATATTGATCTGGCCGGCCCTGGCGGTTGGGCCGGCCAGGTGAAACCCTGTGGATGTCCGGCCAGTCAATCGAGGGAACGGACGTAGCCGGCGCGCTTCAGCAAGTCCAGCACCTGCTGCAACTGCGCCGACGCCGCGGCGCCGGCGCGCTCCGGATCATGCATGGCGATGGCCTCGTAGGTCTCCCACTGGAGCCGCAGGGCATCCTCCTTAATGCCGCGCAGGCTGACGACCTTTTCGATGACCTCGGAGAGCAGACTGCGGGAGACCTGATAGAACTGCGCCAGCAGGTCATTATGGCTGGCGCGTGCGACCCCATAGTGGAAGCGCAGGTCCGCGGCGGTGAATGCGGCGTCGTCATCAATGGCCGCCTCCATGTCCTCCAGGGCGCGGCGGATCTCCTCCAGCTCCTCCGGGGTGGCGCGCTGGGCGGCCAATTGGGTCAGCGGGATTTCGATGATCTGGCGCGCCTCATAGACGGCAGTAGTGTGGATGGGGTCGAGGGGGCCGGCGAGCAGGGCGCTGGCCTGCAGGACCGCCAGCCCATCCGGATTAACCGTGGTGCCCCGCCCCGGTTGGGAATCCAGCAGGCCGACGGCGCACAGCGCGGCAATGGCGCGCCGCACGGTTGCCACGCCAACGCCCAACTGGCGCGCCAGTTCCGGCTGGGTGGGGAGCATTTCGCCCGGCTGGAGCTGGCCGGAAAGGATCATACGGCGGATCTCATGGATGACCTGGTCAGTGAGCGTATCGCGCGGCAGTTTGCGAAAGGTGATCTCGGCCAAGGCAGGCACTCCTTTTCGGGAAACGGAAACAATCGAAGATACGCGCTTTGCAATATAGATTATAGCACGGAATGCGCCGGCCGTCAACTGGCCCTGCGGAGGGTGTTGGAAAAATCTAGCTGGTGCACCCCTTCAAAAGCCCCTTCCCCGCTCCCCCGCAGCGGCCGGCGGTGAAGCTGGGCGCCGGCACAAGCGCTTCGTTTTGACAATCCATGAGCTCTGGAGTATACTTTATGAAGCTTTCCATGATACATCAATGAAGCATCGTGGAGATGCGGATATCTGAGGCCACTGAGGAGCAGTACAGCGATGTCCCTACAGGAAACCATTCCCCCACACGGCGGCATATTGATCGATCGTCAGCTCCGCGGCATCCTGCGCGACGCTGTCCTGGAACGCATTTATTCTCTGCCGCGCATCACCCTTTCCCCCACCAACGTGTCCGACCTGGAACTGATCGGCACGGGCGTCTTCAGCCCCCTGACCGGCTTCATGACCCGCCGCGATTACGAGAGCGTGGTGGAGCACATGCGCCTGGCCAACGGGCTGGTGTGGTCCATCCCCATCACCCTGGCGGTGGAGCGGGAGCGCGCCGATGCCTTGCGGGAGGGGCAGGAGATCGCCCTGGAGGAGCCCAACGGCAACATCCTGGGCATTATGATCCTGGAAGAGAAGTTCGAGTACGACAAGGAGCGCGAGGCACGCCTGGTGTACCGCACCACGGACGATAAGCATCCCGGGGTGGCGCGGCTGTACGCGCAGGGGGATGTACTGCTGGGCGGCCCGATTTATCTGCTGAACCGGCCGGCAGAGCGCCCCTTTAAGGAATTCCGCTTCGACCCGGCGGAAACCCGCCGCATGTTCGCCGAGCGCGGCTGGAAGCGCGTGGTGGGCTTCCAGACCCGCAACCCCATCCACCGCGCCCATGAGTACATCCAGAAGACGGCGCTGGAGATCGCCGACGGCCTGTTCCTGAACCCGCTGGTCGGGGAGACCAAGGACGACGATATCCCGGCGGACGTGCGCATGCAGAGCTACCTGGTCCTGCTGGAAAACTATTACCCGAAGGAACGGGTCATTCTGGGGGTCTTCCCCGCCGCCATGCGCTACGCCGGCCCGCGCGAGGCCATCTTCCACGCCATCTGCCGCAAGAACTACGGCTGTACCCACTTCATCGTCGGGCGCGACCACGCCGGCGTCGGCAATTACTACGGCACCTACGACGCCCAGTACATCTTCGACGAGTTCAAGCCCGAAGAGCTGGGCATCACTCCCCTCTTCTTCGAGCATGCCTTCTACTGCCGCAAGTGCGAGGCCATCGTCACACCCAAATCCTGCCCGCACGACAAATCGTTCCATGTCTCGTTGAGCGGCACGCAGGTGCGCGAGAAACTGCGCAACGGCGAGATGCTGCCGGCGGAATTCACCCGGCCGGAGGTCTCGCGCGTGCTCATTGAGGGCCTGCGCCGCAAGGAGCGGGAACAGGCCCTGGAAGCCGCCCGCACCCAGGGCAAGGGGCGCCGGGTGCTGGTCATCGGCCTGGACTGCGCCGAGCCGAGCCTAGTCTTCGAACAGTGGCGGCAGGAACTGCCCAACCTGAGCCGGCTGATGGCCGGCGGCCTGTACGGCCGCCTGCGCAGTACCGAGCCGCCCATCACGGTGCCGGCGTGGAGCTGTATGATGACCAGCAAAGACCCCGGCCAGCTCGGCATCTACGGCTTCCGCAACCGCGCCGACTACAGCTACGATAAGCTGACCATCGCCAACTCGCGCGCCATCACCGTGGACACGGTCTGGGACATCCTGTCGCGCGAGGGCAAGCGCGTCATCCTGCTGGGCGTGCCGCAGACCTACCCGCCCAAGCCGGTCAACGGATACATCATCACCGACTTCCTCACCCCCAGCACCCAGAGCCAGTACACCTATCCGGCCGAACTGCGCCAGGAGATCGAGCGCTGGGTGGGCGAGTTCATGCTCGACGTGCCGGACTTCCGCACGGAGGACAAGGACCGGCTCCTGCGCGATATCTACGAGATGACGCGCCAGCGCTTCGAGGTCGCCCGGCACCTGATGACCGAGAAGCCGTGGGACTTCTTCATGATGGTGGACATGGGCATTGACCGCATCCACCACGGCTTCTGGAAATACATGGACAAGACCCATCCCAAATACGAGCCGGGCAACCAGTACGAGAACGCCATCCGCGACTATTACCGCTTCGTGGATGAGCAGATCGGCAAACTGCTGGAGCTGGTGGATGACCGCACCGTGGTGATCGTCGTATCGGACCACGGCGCCATGAAGATGGACGGCGGCATCTGCATCAACGAATGGCTCATCAAAGAGGGCTATCTGACGCTGAAGCGCTATCCCGAAAAGCCGGCGCGCCTGCAGGACCTGGAAATCGACTGGTCGCGCACCATGGCCTGGGGAGAAGGGGGCTATTACGGCCGGCTCTTCCTCAACGTGCGCGGCCGCGAACCCCAGGGCATCATTGACCCCGCCCAATATGAGGCGGTGCGGGACGAACTCATCGCCAAATTGGAGGCCATCACCGATCCCGACGGCCGGCCCATCGGCACCATTGTCCTCAAGCCGGAGAAGATCTACAAGGAGACCCGCAACATCCCGCCCGACCTCATCGTCTACTTCGGCGGCCTGCTGTGGCGCTCCGTCGGCACCGTCGGGCTGGGCACCATCCACACCTTTGAGAATGACACCGGCCCGGACGACGCCAATCATGCGCCCTACGGCATGGCGATCTTTTATGACCCGCGGCAGTCCCTGGGCCGGCAGGTGCAGGACGGCTGGCAGATCCTGGACATCGCCCCCACCATCCTGACGGCCATGGGGCTGGCGGTGCCGGCGGACATGGAAGGCAAACCCATCCTCATCGGATAATACCCGACACACCAGCATATTGGCGGAGCATGCACTATGGAACACAAGGGATTCACCATCTGGTTCACCGGATTGTCCGGCGCCGGCAAGACCACCCTGGCGCGCGAGGTCGAGAAACGCCTGCGCGCCCGCGGCATGAAAGTGGAAGTCCTGGACGGTGACGTGGTGCGGCAGAACCTCAGCAAGGGGCTGGGCTTCAGCAAAGAGGACCGTGACACCAACATCCGCCGCATCGGTTTCGTCTGCAAACTGCTGACGCGCAATAATGTGGTGGCCATCGCCGCCGCCATCTCCCCATACCGGGAAATCCGCGATGAGGTGCGGCGGGAGATCGGCAACTTCGTGGAAGTGTACGTGGACTGCCCCCTGGAGGTCCTGATGGAGCGGGACGTCAAGGGGTTGTACAAAAAGGCGCTGGCCGGCGAGATCACCAACTTCACCGGCGTCAACGACCCGTATGAGCCGCCGCTGAACCCCGAGGTCGTGATCCATTCCGATCGCGAGACCGTCGAGGAGAGCGTCGAGAAGATCATGCGCAAGCTCAAGGAGCTGGATTACCTCCCGCCGGCGCCCGAGGACGTCTATTCCGAAGAGGAAGCCGAGGTCGTGGAGGAGCGCCTGCGCTCCCTGGGATACATCTAATGGCGGTGCATCGCTATGGGGGGAGGTGACAGTCACCTGGCAGGTGACTGTCACCTCCCCCCATGTCCCCTCCCTCTACCCTAGCCCATTTGTCCGAATCCCCGTGCGGTGCTATCATGTCGGTCTGGGCAGATCATACGCCCACACATTGAGCACATCAGGAGTCTGCTATGGGCCTGTTCGACCGCAAGAAGCCGGCCGCTTCCGCCCGCCGGCGCGTCGTCGTGCTGGGCATTGACGGCACACCGTACACTTTCATACAGCGCATGGTCCAGGAGGGCCGCATGCCGCATCTGGCCAGGGTCATCGCCGGCGGCACCCTCCTGCGGATGAACTCCGTCCATCCCACTGTCTCCTCGGTGGCCTGGTCCTCCTTTATGACCGGCAAGAACCCGGCCAAGCACGGCATCTTTGGCTTTGTGGACCGCGAGCCGGCCACGATGAAGGTCTTCATCCCCACCTCCCAGGCCATGAAAAGCCCCACCCTGTGGGAGATCCTCAGCGCCGCCGGCAAACGGGTGATCGTCATCAACGTGCCGGTCACCTATCCGCCGCGGCCGGTGAACGGCATCCTGATCGCCGACTTCCTGGCCCCAAAGCTGGAGAAGGCGGTCTACCCGCCGGCGCTGGCCGCTACGCTCCAATCCTGGGGCTACCGCATCGACACCGACCCCTGGCTGGGTCACGAGTCCAAGGATAAACTGCTGGAAGACGTCAACCTGGTGTTCGATCGCCGCGTGGAGGCCATGTTTCGCCTGATGGAGCAGGAGGAATGGGACTACTTCCACTGCCACATCATGGAGACCGACCGCCTGTTCCACTTCCTCTGGGAGGAGATGGAGACGAACGACCCGATCTACGCGCCGCGCTTTTTCGCCTTCATCCAGAAGCTCGACCAGCTTATCGGGGAGCTGACGCGCCGGCTGGACGAACACACCGACCTGCTCATCATGTCCGATCACGGCTTCTGCACGCTGGAGAAAGAGGTGTACGTCAATCACTGGCTGGCCGAGGAAGAGTGGCTGAAATTCGCCGTGCCGGCGCCCAAGTCGGTGGCGGACATCAGCGGCGAAACCATTGCCTACAGCATGGATCCCGGGCGCATCTTCATTAATCTGCGCGGGAGAGAGCGGGATGGGCGCGTGCCGCCGGCGGAATACGAACATTGGCGGGAGCGCATCATCCAGGGCGCGCTGGCTCTGCGCGACCCCGATACTGGCAGGCCCCTGTTCCGCGCTGCCCTGCGGCGCGAGGAAATCTACCATGGGCCTTTGCTCCCGCAGGCGGCGGATATCATCCTGGTGCCGCACGAGGGCTTTGACCCCAAAGGTTCGGTGAACAAGGAGCAGTTGACCTACAAAGGGCCGGCGCTGGTAGGAATGCATACGTATGATGATGCGGCGCTGGTGATTGCCGGCCGGCGCATCGCGCCGGCGCGCACCCCGTGGGTCGCCGATGTGATGCCGGCGATCCTGGAGCTGATGGGCGTGGCGAACCCTGGAGACCTGGACGGCCAGTCTCTGCTGAGCCTTACATGAAAAGAAAAAGGGGCTCCTTTCCCGGAGCCCCTTTCTTCATGTCCACGATGTTGGCTGCAGTGTACCTGCTGATCCTAGCTCAGCGCGCTCACGATCTGGCTGAACACGTTGCCGACGGTCGGGCCGAGCACCATCAGAATAGCGATAACAACGATAGCGACCAGAACAAGAATCAGTGCGTACTCGACCAGCCCCTGGCCCTCCTCACGAGGAAGAAACAACATCGCCGTTCACCTCCTTTCTTTGTGGTTTCGAGTGCTGAGTCCCTGCTCAGAATGCCGTCCCCGTTTGCTGGTTTCATTGTATCTCCATAAAATACCGGGTTTCAATAGTACTAGGGTACTACAATTTTTGTTTTAAAGTAAATAATCCCGCAGTTTGCGGCTTTGGTCGAGGTGCCGCAGTTTCTCCAGCGCCTTGATCTCGATCTGGCGGATGCGCTCGCGCGTCACCCCCAGCTCCGCGCCCACTTCTTCCAGGGTATGGGGCTGGCCGTCCGCCAGGCCGAAGCGCAGTTCCAGCACCTGGCGCTCCCTTTCCGTGAGGTCCGTCAGCACTTCCTGCATCTGTTCCCGCAGGAGGTTGCGCGTGGCCACATCCACCGGCGCCTGGACGGCACGGTCCTCGATGAAGTCGGCCAGAGAGGAATCCTGTTCTTCATCTACGGGTGTTTCCAGAGACAGGGGTTCCTGGGAGACTTGGATGATCTGACGGACCTTGCTAACAGCCTTATAGAAGCGCCGGCGCACTTCCGCCGGCGGCTCCGCCCCCCTGACGCGGCACTGCCGGACAGCCTCCAGGTCGCCGGCGCTGAGGAATCCCATCTCCACGGCGATCTCCTCCGAGGTAGGCTCACGTCCCAGCTCCTGAAGAAGCTGGCGCTGGACCCGCAGAAGCCGGTTGATGCTCTCCACCACATGCACCGGCACGCGGATGGTGCGCGCCTGATCGGCGATGGCGCGGGTGATGGCCTGGCGAATCCACCAAATGGCATAGGTGCTGAACTTGTTCCCCATGTCCGGGTCGAAGCGCTCCACCGCCTTCAGCAAGCCGATATTGCCCTCCTGGATCAGGTCCAGCAGGGACATCCCGCGGCCCACATAGCGCTTCGCCACACTGACCACCAGGCGCAGGTTGGACAGGATGAGCTTGCGCTGGGCAATATCCCCCGCGCTGACCACCTCCTCCAGCTCCTGGCGTTCCTCCTCGTCCCGATACTGCTTCTTCCGCAGGCGCTTTTCCGCTTCCTGGCCGGCGCGTATCTCGTTGGCCAGTGCGATCTCCTCTTCGGCGTTCAGCAGGGGCACCTGTCCGATTTCCTGGAGATACATATAGACGGGGTCCTCACTGCCCTCCAGCCAGGCCTGCCGGCGCAGTTCCTCCGCGTCGAACCCCTCCAGCTCCGCCAGCAGTTCCTCCGGGTCTTCCTCATGAGGCGCATCCGAGCGCGCAGAGGTGGGATGAGTATTATGTGGAGCATGCCGGCCGGCGGAAGATGCGGATAGGCGGGGTCTCTGGGCCGAACGGCGGGAAGCACTGGCCTGAAAGGACCGCGCCGGCGTGAGGGACGGCAACTGCGTGCAGTGACAGCGTGCCTTCATAATACTATTCCCCCATCCTGTTGGGATGCATAGTTCGCTGGGGGCTGAAATGGCTTCCCCCGAATCCCTACACCACGTCCCGCTTCCCCCGCAGGGAAAGCCGATACAAGGCCTGGTCGATCGCCCCCAGGGTCACCGAATACTGCTGGATCAGCCGGGCAAAGCGGCCGGCCTGCTCCCCATCTCCGGACTGCTCCGCCTCTTCCAAAAGGAAGCGCAGACTGCTTAACTGCTGGCGGATGCCGCGCCCTTTCAGGGAGAAGGCACTGCGCGAAAGGTCCTGAAGCACATCGTCCTCGTCCAATCCTTCCAGCGGCATCTCGGCCCGCTCCAGAAGCTCCTGGAGATAGCCGGCCAGGGGCGCCGGCAGTTGGCCGGCCAGCACGGCCGGCTCCGCCAACTGCCCTTCCTCCGCGGCGCGCTGGATCTGCTCAAAGAGATAGCGGTTCTCCGGCCGCTGGAAATCCTCGGGCGCCAGGAAGGGCACGCCGGCCTCGGCAAAGGCGAAGGACAGCGGGAAAATGGTCCGTGGATAGCGCAAAAGATAGAGAAGGCACAGTTCCTCCAGCGTCAGCTCCCGCCGGCCGGCAGGCAGGGGCCGCTGTTCCTCCGCCGGGCCGGCCTCTGGCGGCGCGCTCGGCCGGCGCCCGCGGCCCGGGCGGGCGCTCGGCCGCGCCGTTCCCGCCCCAACGACCTCGCGCTCCACCACATGCTCGTCCAGCATCAGCCGGCGGGCCAGCCGCTGGATATAATGATAGCGCTCGATGTCATCCTGCAGTTCCAGCAGGATGGGCTTCATCTGGCGCACGGCGGCGGCCTTCTGGAGGGGATCCCGCAGGTCCACATCCCGCAGGATATGGGTCATCATATATTCCACCAGCGGCTGGGCGCGCACCACCAGCTCGTTCCAGCGGGCGATATCCTGGCGGATGAGCTCGTCCGGGTCCATGCCGGCCGGCAGGGTCAGGATGCGCAGGTCAATCGCCAGCCGCTCCTCCTCCCCCACTGTGCCGTCGGGGCGCAGGGTCGGCACGCGCCGCCGGCCGATGCTCTGGCGGGCCAGGTTCAGGCCGCGCAGGGTCGCCTGGTCGCCGGCCGCGTCCGCATCCAGGGCCAGCACCAGCCGGCCGGCCAGCCGCGCCAGGACGCGCAACTGCTCCTCCGTCAGCGAGGTGCCCATCGCCGCCACAACGTTGGTCACGCCGTGCTGATGGGCCATCATCACATCCATATACCCCTCGACGATGACGGCCTCACTGCGCGCCCGGATGGTCTTAGCGGCCCGGTCCAGCCCGAACAGCACTGCCCCCTTGTCGAAAATGGGTGTCTGCGGGGAGTTCAGGTATTTGGGTGGAGTGTCATCCAGGGCGCGCGCCCCGAAACCGATGACCTGGCCGCGCGGATCGCGGATGGGGATCATCAGCCGGTTGCGGAAGCGGTCATAATGGCCGCCCTCTTCGCGAGCGATGATCAGGCCGGCCTCCAGCAGTTCGGCGATGGTGTACCCCTGCGCGGTCAGATGGCGCGACAGCGCCTCCCAGTCGTTCGGCGCATAGCCCAGCTCAAAGGACTGGATGGTCTCCTGGGTAAGATAGCGGCCGGCGAGATAGCGCCGGGCGAATTCCGCCTGCGGCGAATGCAGGAGCAGTTGGTGGAAGAAGGCGGCCGCGGCGGCATTGGCCCCCCGCAGACGGTCCAACAGGTCCTGGCGGGCTTTCTCCTGCGGCCGGCGCTCCTCCAGCAGGACGCCGGCCTTCTCCGCCAGGATACGCAGGGCCTCCCCGAAATCCACCTTCTCGATGCGCATGATGAAGGTGAAGATATCGCCGCCCGTCCCGCAGGCCCCGAAGCAGTGCCAGGTGCCGCTCTCCGGGAAAACCACGAAAGAGGGGGTTCGTTCGGCGTGGAACGGGCAAAGCCCCTTGTAGGTGCGCCCTGATTTTTTCAGGGGCACGTATGCGGAGATCACATCCACAATGTCCAGGCGGTCTTTGATCTGGTCAACAACCGTCATCAGCGCCGCTCATCGCCGGCCATTATATCCCAGGCCCGGGAATATCCTCTGTTGTCAACAGCGGTCATAACGCACGATGTCGCATACGGGGATGATATCGCTGTCCTCGATCATCTGCGATCTGCACCCGATGTGCACGGCATAATGTAGACCGAGATGGCGTTTTTGTCAAAAGGGTCACGGCCGGCCCGAGCGGACACCTCACCCCAGCCCCTCAGCACGTGGCCATTTCCGACACTTCGCCGGCCAGAATTGGACAAAACCGCCCATTTCATGTATAAAGGTTCAACGCGATGCCAGAAAAGCACACCCGTTCGCCAAGGTGAGTGTAGGTCCGCATCGTCAGGATGTGCGGGGCCAAACGGCTGGTAAGCGCTCGCCGGCCCCAGGAACCCGCCATCCGCACCAGTTCGCTAGTGTGGTCTGAGGAGGATACCGTTGCCCAATACGAAGTCTGCCCTGAAACGCATGCGCCAGGCGGAGAAGCGCCGACTGCGCAACCGTTTTTACCGCTCCACCGCGCGCACCTATGTGAAGCGCGCCCGTGCGGCCATCGCGGCCGGCGACCTGGAAGCCGCCAAAGAAGCCATTAAGCGGGCCGTCAGCGCCCTGGATCGCGCCGCGGAGAAAGGCGTCATCCATAAGAACAACGCGGCGCGCCGCAAGTCGCGCTTGATGAAGGCGTTCAACGAGGCACTGCGTGCGGCCAGCGGCCCCGCGGCGCCGGCATCTTGACGTAAGCCGCTCACCGATCCCTGCTCACAAGAAAGGGCCTATGCCCCTGCACTGGCATAGGCCCTCTTTGTGTTTCCGCAAGCCGGCCTACCGCAGTTCCGCCCAATCCAGCGCCGCAGACAGGGTGCGGGCATCCGGGTTGCTCCCCACCCTCAGCCAGGACTGGCCGGCCTGCCATACCTCCGTCGCACTGCCGGCCGGCGCTCCCTTGACGCCGATGAGCGCGTGGCTCCACGCCGGCTGTTGGCGCGGGTCCACCCCCGAGCCAATGCTCCGCAGGGCCTGCACCGCCTCATCGGTCAGGCGATCGGCGCCGCGCCCGCGCACCGCCCCCACCACGATATAGCCGGCCGGCACATTCGCCAGAAACTCCGCCATTTTCTGCGCCTCATAGGCGCTGGCGGCAGTGTCGAAGGCCGCCTTCTGCACCAGCCGGCCGGTGCGCGGCTCCAGCACGGCGAAATTATAGCCGCGCCGATGCGTCGAACCGTCCACCTTCTGCCGCTCGTCCCCGATGGTGATGTAGGCGAAATCGCCGGCGGCCTCGTCCGCGCTGTGGACCTCGATATCCACCGGCGTTTTCACACCTGTTGTGCCGATAGCGCGCTGGGCCGGCAGGACCCGCCGCGGCGCGTCAAAGCGGGAGAAGGTCAGCGCGATGACGTTCAGACCAGGGCGCTGGTAACCTGCCGGCACGTCCCAGGCGTACTCCTGCCAGCCGGAGGCCAGCTCGCGCGCCGGCGCCAGCAGATGCCCGTTCAGCCGCACCTCCACCTTCTGCGGCTCCGCACCGGGGAAGTCAAAGGGGAGCAGGCGCAGGGTCAGCCGGCGGTCCTTCACCTCGCGCAGGGGCAGGAAGAGGCGCGCCGGCGCCCCCGTCGCCCAGACCGCCGTCGCGCTGCCGATGTCCTCGTTGCGGTCCCATCCTTCGCCGCGATAGATTTCCCAGCCGGCAGTGCCGGCATCCACCCGGAACCCGTCCTGGGCCGGCGGCTGCAGCACCCGATACACGCGCAGTCCTCCTTGCGCATACACCGGCGTCGGGTCCAGCGGCATGGTCTGCAGGACGAACTGCTCCGCCTCGTCCCAAGTGTCGGAATAGGGCGGCCGGCCGGGCACCGGCGGATGCACCACCACATAACGCAGGTCATAGAGATAGGCCAATGCCGGCGCCTGCTCCGCCGCCTGCCGGACGAGGGCCGGGTCCGCCGGCTGATACAGCTCGATGCCGGCCAGCGCCTGGAAGAAGGGGATGGAGGCATAGTACTCGGTTTTGGCGGGTTCATGCCGGCCGGAGTTGCCGCTCAACAGCCGTTTGTGATGCACCGTCTGGTAATACTGGGTGCGGGTGTCCTCGGCGCCCAGCACGCCGAAGCTGTCGCGCCAGCCGAGGGGCAGGGTAAGGATGGTGAAATCCCCCGGCTCCTGCGCGAGCTGATAGTAAAAGGCCGGCACCCGCGCGTCGGTCAGCGGGAGCGGCACGGAGAGATGCTCCACCAGCAGGCCGGCGCACAGCAGGAGGGAGAGGGCCGGCGTCGTCCAGCGCTTCCGCCACCTCCCCTCGGCGCGCTCCAGGATCCAGGCCACCGCATAGCCGGCCAGCACCGCCACCGCCAGCATCAGGATGACGCTGTTGCGGTTGGGTGCGCGGTTACCCTTGGCGATGGGGATATAGTGCAGGATGATAAAAGGCAAGGGCACCGTCGTCTGCAGGCCGTCCAGGTCAAAGAGGTAGCGCCCGTTGATTTGAAGCAGGGGACCAAGGCACAGCACGGCGAAGGTAACGGCGCTGGCCAGCCAGGCGCGCACAGTCCGCCGCCAGACCACGCCGGCCAGGATCACCAACAGGATGGCGGCAATGCCCACCACCACCGTGTTCACGTCGGAGAAGCGGGCGGTGCCCTGCTTGACGGCCGCCAGCTCCGCCGTCCAATCATTGCCGAAGATGGGGTTCAGCCTGGTCGGGGTGACGAAGCTGAACAGGTCCGCCGAGAGGATGAGGGCATCGCCCCAGCCGCTGAGGAGGTACCCCTTGCGCATCTCGCGCAGGATGAAGACCAGCATCGGGGCATATAAGGTGCCGGCCGACAGCACCAGCAGGCCGAGCCGGCCCAACAGCGCCGCCCATTCCCGCCGGCCGGCCTGCCACCATTCCTTCAGCGGGCGCTCGCACAGCCACAGCACTAGCGCCAGCAGGGCCAGGAAGACGCCGAAGATCATCTCGCACAGCATGGCGAAAGCGGCGAACACGCCGGCCAGCACCGGGTGGATGGGCCGGCGCTCGCGCAGGGTCTTCAGGAAAAAGAGGGCGAAGAGAGGGAGCCATTCGGTGCTGACCATGTCGTAATGGCCCAGCGCCAGATAGACGAAGCGGTTGCCGGCGAAGGCGTACAGCGCCCCGCCCACCCACGCCGCCCACCAGTATGCGGAGGGCGAGAGCCGGCCGCTGCGCCGGCGCTCCGCCAGCAGATAGCGCAGTAGCAAAAAGACGCCGAAGCCGCTCATGGCGGTGGAGAAGAGCATGATGAGATTGCTGGTCAGCGCCAGGTTGAAATAGGGCTGGAGCGGCAGGGAGAGCGCGGCGTTGAAAATGGTATAGGTGTACAGGACGAAATTGATGCCCACCGGCACCCAGATGTAATCGGAGTAGAGGGGGTTGGTGCCCAGGTCCAGCAGGGCATATTTGAACCACCACTGGTTGTACACGAAAGTGTACTCGTCAAAGGCCCAGGTCTCGCTCCCTGGCACATGCGTGCCCAGGTGCAGGACCAGGGGATAGGTCAGGGCCAGGCTCAGGAGCACATATGCGGCCAGGGCGATCAGCGCCGGCCCATAGCGGCGCCAGCCGGCCGGCGGAGCGGGCCTGTCCGAAACACGGCTCACAGGTCACCTCCTGAAGGTGCTGATAAGATGCCGGGCCACGCGCCCCAGGGTGGGCGGATGCAGGAGCATGTTGGCATAGCTGGCGTTGGCCATGGGGCAGGCGCATTCGCCGGCGGCGATGCTCCGCCGCAGTCGGCCGGCCTCCTCCCCGAACCAGATGCGCGCCAGGTCGTAATCGGCCTGCCGCAGGTTGCCGATGGGTTCGGCACGGATACAGCAGGTCCACACATCCCCATCGGGCGCGATATGTCCGCTGGCCCAGCCGGCGTAGCAGGGGATGACCTGCCGGCGCTCGAACAGGATGCGCTGGGCCAGGCGGTAATACTCGGCGCGAAAAGCCTGCGTGATGCGGGCAAAGCCGGCGAAGCGGTGTTCCGCCAGGCGCTGGATAAGGAACCCCGCCGCCTGGGCATATTCCTGCGGCGACGGCGTGATGGCCAGCCCGACGGTGCCCAGTTCCCCCCGCTCCTCGGCAATTTCCGTGATGTACGAGTCCGGCTCCAGCGCCATCAGGCCCTCGTAAATGCGCGGGATGTCCCGCACGTTGAGGGTGGAGATGACGGTGTGGATGCTGATGGTCAGGTTCGGATGCTTCAGGGCCTTCAGCCGGCGGTAGGTCTCCATGGCGCGCTGCCAGTTGCCGGGCACATTGCGGATGCGGTCATGCCCCTCACCCACATCGTCCAGCGAAAGATTGATGCCGATCTGGGCACCCGGCGCGGCGCGGGCGATGGCATCCACGCCGGCCGCCACCCGTTCGGTCAGCAGGCCGTTGGTCGGGATGGTGATGACCGCCGGCCGGCACAGCTCATAGGCACTGCGCACTATCTCGACCAGATCATCCCGTAGGAACGGCTCCCCGCCGCTGAAGGTCATGTAATAGGACGTCTTCCCCAGATGCGCGAAGACACGCCGCCACTCCTCCAGGCTCAGCTCCTCCGCCTGCCTCTGCCAGACCTTGCAGGTGCTACAGCGGGAGTTACAGCGGTAGGTGACGCTGATGACCAGGCTGAAGGGAAGCAGTCGCGGCCGGCCGAACCGTCGAAAGAGCCAGTATGCGGGCAGTCGGGGAAGCAGACGCACCAGGGACACCGCGGGGCTTTACCTCGCTTTCACGGCAATGAGATAGCGGTGATGGGCCCAGACAGCTTTCAGCGGCCAGGGCAGGGGCGCCCGGTCCAGGAACGCGTACTTCATAACGCGGGCGCGCAGGTCCGGCTGGCGCCCCAAATAATACTCCATGATGTTCCAGGACCATGCATCGCCGGTGAAGCGGCTCTCCAGACGCTGGGAGCGGATGCCCAGCCGGCGCAGGACCTCCGCCGCCGGCATGACCGTGTCCGGCCAAGGCGGCACATCCAGCACCCCCTGCGCCGCGATGCGCAGGCCGGCCCCTTCCAGCACCTGGCGGATGCGGCCCATATCCGCCCAGCGCTCATCCACGTAGCGCACGAACTCCGGCTCCAGCACGTGCTTGCGCAGCCAGTACCCCACCTGCAGGGTATTGGGCATGGCGACGAAGACCACCCGCCGGCTCAGCCGCGCCAGCTCTCGCAGGAGGCCGGCAGGGTCGGATAAGTACCACAGGCCGGCCCACTCCCAGCAAAGGTCAAAGGATTCATCGGCAAAGGGGAGGCGCGCCCAATCCTCCACGGCCACCAGCCGGACGGGAAGCCCCAGCTCGCCCCAGATGCGCTGGACGCCGGCCAGCCGCTGGGGAGCGTCGTCCGCCAGGGTGACCGCACAGCCGGCCTGCGCCAGCACCACGGAATTAATGCCGGTGATGCCGGCCATGCCGTATATCGGCGCCTCCAGCACCGTCTGGATGGGATACTGCCGCAGTAAATCGCGGAGAAAGTCGTTCAGCACGAAGCGCTCATAGACCAGGCCAAGGCCCTCGTTGTAATCGTGCAGGTGCTCTTCCCAGGCCGGCGGCATACGGTTCACCCCTCCTGCGAGGCGTGCTGGGAATTTTCGGCGAAGGTGACGGTCAGGACGTTATCGGCGTACTGGGCGCCCAGCACCTGCCGGCCGGCCAGCACCCTCGGCAACAGCAGGGTGCGCTTGAAGTTGCCGATGTGAATGACCAGCTCTTCGCCGGCGTGCGTGAGCTGGATGGCCTCTTTCGGCGCCAGCGCCAGGGGCAGGCGCAGGTAATAGCGGTCCCCCTCTTTCTCCACCGTCTGGGTGAGCCCCCGGAAATACAGCTTGGTCGGGTCCTCATCGCCGTAAATGCGCTCCGCCATGCGCCTGAGCATCTCCAGCCCCACCACCTCGTCCTCGAACATGGGCACCAGGCGCATCGGCAGGGGCGAGAACATTTCCTCGATCATTTGCAAGTAGCGTGCCTGGGTCTGGCGCCAGGTATCGAAGTAGGGGCCGGCGGCATCGGCCGGCAGTACGCGGTTGACGATGACCAGGTCCACCGAATAGCCGTACAGGTTGAGATAGGTCAGCGCGCGCTGTGCCTCTTTGATGACCATTTTCTCCGGATTGAGCACAATGCGCGCCGAGGACAATTCCGGGTCCGTCAGCAGTTGATGCATGCGCTCCAGCTCGCGGATCAACTGCTCGATAGTGCGGAAGAAGTGATCCTCCGGGATGGGCATGTCGGTCACGGCGCGCAAAATCGGGCGTGAAAGCTGGATGGCCTTGGTCTGAATGGGGAAGATGCGGTCCAGGTACCAGCGCGCCATCTCCGGGAAGGCCAGCAGTTGAAGCGTCGCCCCGGTGGGGGCGCTGTCAATGATGATGACATCATAGTCGCCCGTGTCGTGCAGATACACGATCTGCAGGAGGCTGGCCAGCTCCTCCATGCCGGGCAGTACGGCGGTCTCCTCCGCCAGGAGCTGGTCCAGCCCGCGCCAGGCCAGCAGGGCGGACAGATACTCCTGCACCGTGCCCCAGTACTTTTCCATCTGATGGAGCAGGTCGATCTCCTGCCCCCACAGGTTATCGGTGATGGGCGTGGGTTCGGCCCCCAACGGCATATCGAAGGAATCGGCCAGGCTGTGGGCGGGGTCCGTGCTCACCACGATGGTGCGGTAGCCCAGGTCGGCACAGCGCAGTGCGGTGCTGGCCGAGACACTGGTTTTGCCCACGCCTCCTTTGCCCGTGTACAGCAGAATGCGCATGATGGGAATCTCGTCCTCTTGGCCCCGCGCCGGCGGGGAAATTTTCAGCCCCGGCATTATACCATGTTCAGGCGCGCTTGCCAATTCATCGGCGCAAAACCGCCCTTGACTTTCCGGATGAATGGTGCTATAATATTAACAGTTGTATGATGACCTGATGAGTATATGACATGACATCATATGTCATGGAGGTACGGCGGATGCAAGAGATGCTGATGGCCCCCGTCAGGAAACAGCGCCTCCATGAGATCATCGCCGACCGCCTGCAGGAGATGATCGTGCGCGGGGACTTCCGCGCCGGCGAAGCCCTCCCCACCGAAAACGAAATGGCCGAGCAGTTCCAGGTCAGCCGCACCGTCGTGCGCGACGCCATTCGCGTCCTGGCCACCAAAGGCTTGGTGGAAATCCGCCACGGCGTCGGCACCTTCGTCACTCAGAGCGGCCGCGACCGCCTGGCAGAGGCCATCGCCCTCTCCGTGCGCCGCGGCGACTACACCCCCTGGGAACTGTACCTTGTGCGCCGCGCCCTCGAGCTGGTCGTCGTGGAGGAAGCCATTCACCACGCCACCCCGGAACACATTGCGGCCATGCGCCAGGCCATGGACGATTACGAGCGAAACGCCTTCGACCCCGAGAAAGCCGTCGAGGCCCACATCCGCTTCCATCGGATCATGCTGGAATCCACCGGCAAACGCATCTTGATGGACCTTCTCGAACCTATCACCGTCTTCCGCATCCCCTATGAATGGGGGACAGAGAAGGGAGAGGTGCCGGCGCCGCAGAAATACGCCGCCGGCCACCGCCGCATCGTGGACGCCATCGAGGCGCGCGATCTGGAACGCGCCCGACAGGCCATGCTGGACCACCTGGCCGACCTGGAGCGGCGCGCCCGCCGGGCCATGGAGGCCAGGAAGCCGGCCGAATAATCAGCCCCTCGCTGATCCCAGCGCATGCACACCACGGAAAGGAGGATGGACGAGAAGGAAGAACGACTGCGCGTTTGACCCGAAAACCCGTGACACACCCTAATTCTAATTTAGTTAAGGAGGGAGTACCATGCGTCGGCTGTCGTATGCTGTGCTGGCCATCCTGGTCATCGTCATGATGCTGGCCGCCTGCGCTCCTGCCACCCCCCAAGTCGTCGAAAAGGTGGTCAAGGAGACCGTGGTGGTCAAAGAGACCGTGCCCGTCAAGGAAACGGTCGTGGTCAAAGAAGTGGTCCCCCCCCCCCCCGTGCCCCCGCCGATCAAGCAGGGCGGTCCGGTCTTCATCGGCACGGGCGGCATGACCGGCAAGCACTTCAACCCCATCTGGCTGACGTCCAACCCGCAGTTCCTGGCCTTCCCGCTGATCCTGCCGGCCCTCACCTGGTTCGACGACAAGGTCCAGCCCATCCCCCACCTGGCCACCTCCATTGATGTCAACAAAGATGCCACCGAGTACATCTTCCACCTGCCGGAGAACGCCAAGTGGAGCGACGGCACCCCTCTCACCGCCGATGACGTCGTCTTCACCTATCACCTGGCCCTCCATCCGGTGGTCGGCCAAGCGGTCTGGGCCAACAACTTCTCCAGCGTGAAGGGCGCCACCGAATACCAGAAGGGCGAGGCCGACAAGATCGAGGGTATCCAGGCGGTGGATGCCCACACGGTGCGCTTCGAGCTGAAACAGCCCAACGCGGCCTTCCTGTTCAACACCTACCTGGGCATCCTCCCCAAGCACATCCTGGGGGACGTGAAGCCGGAAGAGCTGGAAAAGCACCCATATGTGGATGCGCCGACGGTCACTTCTGGCCCGTATGACTTCGTGGAATTCGTGCCCGAGCAGTACATCCACCTGAAGAAGAAGGCGGATTACTGGGGAACGCCGGCCACCCTGGACGAGGTCTACATCAAGCTCTTCGAGTCCACCGCCACCACCCTGGCCCAGTTGGAAGCCGGCGAAATCGATGTCGCCCTCATCCCGCCCGAGGAACTGGAGCGCTTCGAGGGACTGCCGCACATCGAAGTCGCCAAGGTGAAGGGCATCGGCTACTACGTCACGCACTTTGACTTCCGCAACGAGGAGCAGATCGCCCAGCTCAATAAACCCAAGGAGCAGGGCGGCAAGGGCTACAACATCACCAAGACGCCCAAGCCCTATCTGCAGGACAAGCGCTTCCGCCAGGCCCTGGCCTATGCCATTGACACCAACGCCGTCATCCAGGTGGTCGCCGGCGGCGAAGCCACACCCATCTACAGCTCCATCTTCGGCCCCGACTGGGCGGTCAATCCCAACCTCAACAAGTACGACCAGGACCTGGACAAGGCCAAGGAGCTGATGACCGCGGTGGGCGTGACCTTCGACGACAAGGGCACCGCCCTCTGGGAAGGCAAACCCATCACCCTGGTCTACCTGTCCAACACCTCCGAGGAAGCGCGCAAGCTGGGCGAGGTGCTCCAGCAACAGCTTGGCAAGGTCGGCATCCGGCTGGACATCAAGCTGGTCACCAGCTCGGCCTTCCTGAGCGCCGCCATCAACGGCGAGGGTGACCTCATCCGCAACGCCGGCGGCCGCTTCGGCGCCGATCCCAGCGTCTCCTCCCTCTACTACACCTGCAAGGCCGGCTGGGCGGAGCTGGTCATCGGCTTCTGCAACCCGCGCTTCGACGAGCTGATGAACCAGGGCGTCGCCACCAGCGACATCAAGGAGCGGCAGAAGATCTACTGGGAGGCCAGCGCCATCCTGAACGAAGAGCTTCCCAGCCTCTTCTTCTACACGCCCAACGTCTTCTTCGGCATCAACAAGGGCCTCAAGGGGCTCAAGCCCAGCGCCGACCCGGGCTATTTGACCTGGAACATCACCGAATGGTATTTTGAGAAGTAAGGCTTCGACCGCGGCGGCATAGCAGGTGGGAAGCTCCCCGCCTGTTATGCCGCCGTATCCCAGTCTGTCAGGTTGGGCACATGACCAAATACATCATCCGCCGGCTCATCATCTCTATCCCAGTCTTGCTCGGCATCACGGTTATCGTCTTCCTGCTCATTCACTTCGCCCCGGGCGACCCGGTAATGGGTATGATCGATCCCACCCAGGGAGGCTTCAGCGCCGAACTCATCGAACGGGAGCGCGCCCGTTTGGGGCTGGATCAACCCCTCCCCGTGCAGTACATCTTGTGGCTGGGGCGGGTCCTGCGCGGTGATTTGGGCTACTCCCTCATCACCCATAAGCCCGTCGCCAAGCTTATCGGCGAGCGCATCTGGCCCACGATACAGCTCACCATGTCGGCACTGCTCCTGAGCATCATCGTGGGCATCACCATAGGCATCATCTCGGCGGTGAAGCAGTACTCGTGGATCGACTATCTCACCACCCTGTTCTCCTTCGCCGCGGTCAGTGTGCCGGGATTCTTCCTGGCCCTCGGCCTCATCTTTATCCTGGCGCTGAAACTCCAGTGGCTCCCCACCTCCGGCATGCAGACGCTGGGACAGCCCTTCTCGGTGGGGGACCGCCTGAAGCATATGATCATGCCGGTCATCGTGCTGTCGGTGAGCATCACCGCTCCCTTAGTGCGATACGCTCGTTCTTCGATGCTGGACGTACTGCGGCAGGACTATGTGAACGCGGCGCGGGCCAAGGGACTGCGGGAATGGGTGGTCATCCTGCGGCATGCCCTGCCCAACGCGCTCATCCCGCTGGTCACGGTCATCGGCCTGCGCCTGCCGGCCCTCTTCGAAGGCTCCGTCATCGTCGAGCAAATCTTCCACTGGCAGGGCATGGGCTCCCTCAACATCTGGGCGGTGCTGAACCAGGACTACACCACCCTGATGGGGCTGAACATGTTCACCGCCATCCTGGTGCTGGGTGCCAACCTGCTGACCGACATCGCCTATGCCATCGTTGACCCGCGCATCAAGTACGAATGAGGTCCCTATGAGCACCCACGCGGCAGGAAAGGGGTTGAGGCTGTGGTGTGCTGTTGGGGCGAGCACCGCCTTTCCACCGCCGAGGATATCCTGCGGGCGGCGCATATCGCGAGGGATGCCGGCGCCGATGTCGTCGGCATCTACCGCGCCGACGGCGTGCAGGCCCTCGGGCTGTGGCCGGCGCTGAGACAGCTCGCCGGCGAAGGATTGTGAGATTTCCGGGTGACCTCTGCGTCACCCTCACCATTCCACTGACAGGGAAGCGGACATGGCAGTACAGGGAACGCAAACGGTGAACGTGAACTGGCGGGCAATGCGCCAGGAAAGCATGGGACAGCGCATCCTGCGCAGATTCCTGCGGCATCGGCTGGCGGTCGCCGGCGCCGTCGTCATCATCATCCTGGCCCTCGTGGCCATCCTGGCCCCCTACGTGGCCGGCCAGGACCCCTACTACCAGGATTACTCGGCCATCAAGACGCCGCCCTCTCGCGAACATATCCTGGGGACCGACCCATTGGGCCGCGATGTGTGGGCGCGGCTGGTATATGCCACGCGGGTGTCCCTCTCGGTCGGCCTGGTGGCCGTCATGATCTACACCCTGATCGGGACGATACTGGGCGCGCTCGCCGGCTACTACGGCGGCGTCGTGGACACCATCATCATGCGCATCACCGATGTCTTCATGTGCTTCCCCCTGCTCATCATCATTATCACGGTGGTGGCGCTGGTCGGCGCCAGCCTGTACAACATAATGGCCGTCATCGGCCTCCTGGCCTGGCCCAGCATCTGCCGGCTGGTGCGCGGCCAGTTCCTCAGCCTGCGGGAACAGGAGTTCGTCACCGCCGCCCGCTGTGTGGGGGTGCCGGGCGGCCGGCTCATCCTGCGCCACCTTTTGCCCAACTGCGTCGGGCCTATCACCGTGGCCGCCACCTTCGGCATGGCCGGCGCCATCCTGACCGAGGCCAGCCTCAGCTTCCTGGGCCTGGGCGTCCCGCCGCCTCAACCAAGCTGGGGACAGATGCTGACCGACGCCCAGAAGCTCACCGTGCTGTCGCGCATGCCGTGGCTGTGGGTGCCGCCGGGCATTATGATTGCCCTGACCGTGCTGTGTGTCAACTTCGTCGGCGACGGCCTGCGCGATGCGCTGGACCCGCGCATGCGTATTGATTGACGCCGGCCCCATCACCCCGCTCATAAGGAGCTCGCGTATGGAACACATCATCGTGTACAAGGATGAAGGAGCCTATTCCTGCTTCCCGGGCCTGGTCCGACGCCGCAACGGCGAGCTGTGGCTGGTCTTCCGCCATGCCGGCGCCTTCAGCGTGCAGGCCGTGCGTATGGGGAAATATGACCACGTTGACAAGGGGGCCCGCATCGCCTATTCCCGCTCCGTTGATGACGGGCGCACCTGGACCCCCATCACCATTCTGCCCCCCAGCGATCCGGAATGCGGCGAGCAGGACTGCTCCATCACCGAACTGCACGACGGCACCCTGCTGATCAACTTCTTCCGCTGGCGAGGGGGGCCGGAACAGGAGAAACACCGGCTTCCCTTCCCCGCATATCACCTCTATGACGGCTCCTGGGCGGATGTGGAGGGGCCGTGGGTCATCCGCTCGCGCGATGATGGGAGAAGCTGGGAACCGCCGGTGCGTGTGGACAGCTCGCCTCTGCCGCGCGCCGGCACCGCCGATGCCGTCCTCGAACTTCCCGACGGCACCCTGCTGATGGGCATCTACGGCGCGCATTATCCCTCGCGGGTGTGCACCTCCTATGTGGTGCGCTCGACAGACGGGGGCCGGACCTGGGGGAATGCCAGCCTCATCGCGCGCGATCCGGAGGAGCGCATCAGCTTCGAGGAGCCGGCGCTGGCGCGGACGCCGGCCGGCCATCTCATCGCCGTCCTGCGCGCCGGCGAGCCGCGCAACTATCAGTACCTCTACCGGGCCTTCTCATACGACGGGGGACGGACCTGGACGGAGCTGGAGCCAACGCCCATGTGGGGGCATCCGGCCCATGTCCTGCCACTGGCCGATGGGCGCCTGCTGTGCACGTACGGCTACCGCCGGCCGCCCTTCGGGGTGCGCGCCTGCCTCAGCGAGGACAACGGCCGCACCTGGGACATCGAGCACGAGATTATCCTGCGGGACGACGGCGCCTCGCGGGACATCGGCTATCCTTCCTCCGCGCAGTTGCCCGATGGCACCATCCTCACCGCCTATTACATTCATGGGGAGGACCTGATCCGCCATATCGCCGTGACGCGCTGGGTGGCGCCCTAATTATGGGCGCCACGCCGGCGCCTGGCTGTTGACGCCGGCCGGCGAGATGCGCACCACATCACTGCCGTCCATGCGCATCACGTAAATGCCCCACTCGCCGTCCCGGTTGGAACAGAAAGCGATACGCGTGCCGTCCGGCGACCAGGCCGGCCAGTGGTCGTTGGCGCCGGGCGCGCGCGTCAGGTTCTGCTGTTGGTCCCCGTTCGCCAGCATGATATATATCTCGGCGTTGCCATCGCGGTTGGACTCAAAGGCGATGTAGCGGCCGTCCGGCGACCAGGCCGGCGACAGGTCACTGCCGCGCGCGTTGGTTAACTGCTTCACGTTCTGCCCGGAGCGGTCCATCACGTAAATGTCCCAATCCCCATCCCGCTTGGAAGCGAAGGCGATCCACTTGCCGTCGGGCGACCAGGCCGGCGCGATATCCGCCTCTGCATCGTTCGTCAGCCGCATGGGGTAGGTGCCGTCCGCCCACATCACATAAATCTCCCAGTTGCCGTCCCGCATGGAGGAGAAGGCGATCTCCGTGCCGTCGGGCGACCAGGCCGGCGTCCAGTCATCGGCCGGGTCGTTCGTCAAGTTGCGGACCCCAGTTCCATCAATGTTCATCACGTAAATTTCCTTGTTGCCATCCCGGTCCGAGACGAAGGCCAGCCGCTTGCCCTCCGGCGCCCAGACGGGGGAGGTGTTTTCCCCTTCATCCGCCGTCAACGCCGTCGGCAGACTGCCATCCGCCCCCATGACCCATATCTGCCACTTTTCCTTGCCCTGTTTGCTCATATAGGCGATGGCCGGCAGGGGGCGCGCCAGCACCAGCGGTTTGGTCGGCGTCGCCGTCCAGGTCGGAGAGGGCGTGACCTGCGGGAGAAGCGCCGGCGATGGGGTGCCTTTGTTTGCCTCGCTGACCAGCATGGCCGCCAGGGTCGCCAGGCCCGGGGTGGGCGTCGGGGCCGCCGGCGGGGAAGAGGCCGGCGGGCGCAAAAAGGCCATCAGGACCACCGCGACCAGCAGTACCATCAGGGGCACCCGGAGGGCCGCTGGCCAGGAGCGGGGAGGCGCGGGCGGGGGG
>Ga0080004_1154564_pt1 | contig 47536 bp, 36 predicted proteins | sample WasSprMetagenome_FD_69207 | JGI IMG/M metagenome (GOLD analysis project Ga0080004, IMG submission 69207) | Sulfidic aquatic microbial communities from Washburn Spring, Yellowstone National Park, USA - WS (SPADES assembly) (version 2) | ecosystem: Environmental > Aquatic > Thermal springs > Hot...
CGTCCTATAGGGGTCTCGTCTGCCATCTTCTCCAACCCGATCTAATCCAGGTATCCCAGGCCGCGCAGGCGCTCTTCCAGGATGGCCCGCTCCTCTTCGTCGTACAGGTCACCGCCGGCCGGGGTTTCCCCGGTTTCCACGCCCTCGCAGTAGCGCACCGCCGGCGGTGTCGTGAACAGCTCCTCCAACACCCGCCCGTCCAGGCCGTGCGGCACGGCACAGCCGGCCAGGTGCAGGATGGTGGGCGCCATATCCACGATTTCAGCCCGTTCGATGACACGGCCGGCGGCGATGCCAGGCCCTTCCACGAACAGCATACCATAGAGCCGATGCGTGCCGTTGGGCAGGTATTCCTGCTGAAGCTCCTGGCGCGACATGGTGTGGACGCTGACCAGGCCCGGGCTGGTGTGGCTGGGACGCACCCGGTAATAGGGGTCCTGCCGCGGGATAAGGATGATATCGGGCGCCCGCTCCAGCTCCGTGCCGTGGTATATCTCCTCCCGCAGGCCGGCATACTCGATGACCGCTTCGCCGGTGAGGGGGTCCTTCCAGTCATGCAGGCGCTCCAGGATTTGCCGGCGCAGGTCCTCGTACTCGGCGCCGGGCTGGACAGTGCCCTGCGGCTCGCGGCCGGCGAGGTTGATCCAGATGCTCTCCTGGTACTCATCGGCGTAGGCGAGGGTGTGTTCCCAGTCAATGAAGAAGAAGGCGGCCGGGTAGCGGATGCGCCCGTACCAGCGCGGCGCCAGGCGCTCGAATGCCGTCTTGACCCGCTGGGGCACCATCTGGCGCAGGCGCTCCCAGGCGGTGCGCCACAGCAGTCCGCCGACGCCGGCCGCACCCGGCGAAGCGGCGGGCTGTCGGCGGAACCTCAGCCAGCCCTGCTCCGCCAGCCAGTTGTTCAGGTAGATGACCTTGTCGCTGGTGGGGCCGAAGCCGTGGTCCGACATGACGATGAGCACGTCTTCCGGGGAAAGAAGCCGGCGCACCTCCGCCGCGAATGTATCCAGCCGCTGGTAGACGCGCAGGATGCGGTCGCCGTATTTGCCGGCGCCGGCGGGGTCATACTGCGGATGGGTCGGCTCCATGAACTTCCAGAAATGGTGCTGGACGCTGTCCGTGGCGCGGAAATTGATGGCGAAGACGTCCCATTCCCTGTGCTCCAGCAGATAGCGCGCCGCGGCGATCTGGTTCTCCAGATGGCGCTCGATCTTGTCCCACAGGGCATCATAGCGGTAAGTGCGCGCCTCTTCCTCCAGCGTCGGCTCGATGATGTATTCCCCCAGCCGGCGGAGCAGTTCCTCTTTCAGCTCGGGTGGGTAGGTGTAGGTGCTGTCCTCGCCCGGCGTGTCCATGCCGGAGATCATGAAGCCGTCCAGCGGCTCGGGCGGATAGGTCATCACCAGGTTGACGATGCCGGCCGTGCGCCCCTGCTCGTTCAGCATGCGCCAGAGGGGCTTGCCGCGCCGGTCGGCCCCGCATACCAGGCGCGACTCGTAGGTGCCGGGGATGTGCTCTTTGAAATAGTAGATGCCGTGCCGGCCGGGGTTGTTGCCGGTGACGAAGCTGGCCCAGGCCGGCGCGCTCACCGGTGGGATGGTGGACCGCATGCGGCCGTACGCGCCGCGCTCCAGCATGCCGGCCAACGCCGGCAGTTTGCCCTCCCGCGCCCAGCGGAGGGCCAGCTCGAACACCGCGCCGTCCCAGCCGAGCACCACCACCTTGCGTTGGGTCAGATCGCTGTCCACCATAGCGGTTATCCCAGGTAGCCCAGGCCGGCCAGCTTTTCCCGCACCAGCTCTTCCTCTTCCTCGCTGTAGCCCAGGCGTTCGGAGGGGCCGCCGGCGCCCCAATCGCGGTACTGTACCTCGCCCGGATGTTCCAGCGCTTCCACCAGGACGCGGCCGTCCATATGGGACGGGACGGGCAGTCCCAGGAGGTGCAGGATGGTAGGGGCGGCATCCATAATGGAGGCGTTATGAAGCGGGACGCCGGCCTTGATATTGGGGCCGGCCAGCAGGATGATGCCTTCCGAACGGTGGAGGCCGGGGGGCAGGAAGTCTTCCAGCAGTTCCTCCCGGGAGAGGGTCTGCACCGGCTCCGGCCGGCGGGTGGTATGGCTCAAGCGCGTGCGGTAATAGGGCTGTTCGCGAAGCTGAACGAAGATATCCGGCGCCTGCTCCGCGTACGGGCCGTGATACAGTTCCTCGCGCAGGTACACGCGCTCCACGATATGTTCTCCCGTCTCGGGGTCAATGAGCGATTCGCTCAGCCGGCGGGCGATTTCCCGGCGCAGGCGCTCGTATTCCTCGCCGGGGGAGACGATGCCCTGCGGCTCGCGCCCGCGCAGGTTGATCCAGATGGCCTCGCGGAACTCGTCGGAGTAGGCCTGCGTGTGCGCCCAGTCAATGGCGAAGTAGGACGCTGGCGTGCGTGCCCGGTCGTACAAAGTGGGGAAGAGCCGGCGGAGCGTATCTTTGGTGCGCTTGCCCAACCACTTGCGCAGGTAGTGCCAGATGCTTTTCCACAGGAAGCCCATCAGGCCGGCGCGCAGGCGGCCGGCGAGAGAGCGGGAGCGCTCGCCGGCGAAGGTCAGCCAGCCCTGCTGAGCCAGCCAGCGGTTGAAGTAGACCGCTTTGGCGGTGGCCGGGCCGGCGCCGTGGTCGGAGACGAGGATGAGGGCGGTATCGGCATCGAGGCGCCGGCGGAGCGCGCCGATCCACTCATCCAGCCGCTGGTAGACCTGCAGGATGCAGTCCCCGTAGCGAGCGGCGCCCTGCGGGTCGTACAGCGGGTGGGTCGGGTCCATGAAATGCCAGAAATGGTGCTGGATGTTGTCGGTGGCGCGGAAATTGACCACGAACAGGTCCCAGGGTTTATGGGACATCAGGTATTCCACCGCCTTACAGCGCTGTTCCAATGCGAAGAGGATGGCCTGGAAGGCGGCGTCGTAGCGGCCGCGGCGGGTATGCTCCACGATGCCCGGCTCGATGACGTATTCACCAATGGCGTCCTCCAGCTCTTTGGCCAGCTCCGGCGGGTAGGTGTACTGGCTTCCGGTGCCGGGGGCGTCCACGCCGGCGATGACGATGCCGTTGATGCGCTCCGGCGGGAAGGTCATCGCCACGTTGACGGAGATGCTGGATTTTCCGGCCTCGCTCAGGATGCGCCAGATGGTGGGCGCTTTCACGTCCGCGCCGCTGACCAGCCGCGCCTGATAGCTGTTCGGGATATGTTCCTGGAAGTGGTAAATGCCGTGCTTGCCCGGGTTGACGCCGGTCATGAACGAGGTCCAGGCCGGCGCGCTGATCGGGGGCACGGTGGATGCCAGCGGGCCGTGGGCGCCCTCGGCCATCAATTGGGCTAGATGGGGTAACTTCCCCTGTTGTGCCCATGGGGTGATCAGGTCCCAGGTCGCGCCGTCCAGCCCGATGACCATCACGCGCCGGACGGCCGGCGACGATGTGTCCGTCATACGGTATCCCTCAGAGCATCAGCCCGATGTAATGATAGTGTGGTACAAGATAGCCCCAAAAGGCAATCTGGTCAAATATGAGGAGCAGGATGACCAGCGCGCCTGACCAGACGGCGCGGGGCAGGCGCGCCGGCGCCAGTTCCAGCCAGCCGGCGGCCAGCAGGGCGCAGAACGGGAGGAGGGCGGGGAAGAGGTAGCGTCCCTGCGGCTGCCAGCCACTGCCGAGCATGGGCAGGAAGGTCTGCAGAAGGATGAGGCCGGCGGCGATGCCCATGCCGATCCAGGGGATACCCCGTGCGGCGAGGCCCCGGCGGCGGAGCGCCCGCAGGAGGCCTGCCGCGGCGGCCAGGCAGACGCCGGCCGGCAGGAGGTACCACTGCGGCGCCAGGGGCAGGGTCAGCCAGCCGAAATTGGCCCAGAAGCCGGCGAAGGTCAGCAGGACGAACAGGATGTAGCGCCGCAGGGAAGGCCAGGAGTAGCTGGCCGGCTCGAAAGGGTGGGGCATCTGGCCGGGCGAGAGGCGCAGCCAGCGCATCAGCCAACTCTGGCTCCAGTGCGCTCCCTCTTCCAGCCCCGGGTTCTCCAGGAGCTGGCGCCGGGCGGGGTCGCCGGCGCGCCACAGGGCCAGGTCATCGGCCGCCAAAGGGGCGGCGCCGGCATTGGCCACGACCGCATTGATCCAATGGGCGTTTGCGGAGACGAGATGGCAGACCTCGACGTACTGCCAGCCGGCGCGGGGCAGTTGTATTTTCTGGCGGGTGCTGGTCTGCCCGTCGGAAATGACCAGATAGCCCTGCGCCGGCGGTGCCGGGGTGTTCACCCAGGCGCCCAGGCACAGCTCCTGGCCGTGCAGTTGGCGTGCGGTATTGAAGGAGAGCTCCTGGGAGGCACGCGCTGGTTCGCCGGCGCCGGCAGGGGGCAGGTACAGGGCATACTGGCCGGCGTGCGTCAGGACGCTCCAGCGTTCCGCCGGCCGGTAGCTCACCGGATCGGCCCATCCGGCGGCGCCGGCCAGGCGCCAGCTCCAGGCGATGCTCAGGGCAGAGGCGAATGCCAGGCCCACAGCCGGCCACCAGGCGCGGCGGGCGGCCAACCAGGCCCGCAGTTCTTTCCGGTACACGGTCAGGAGCGTGAGCAGGACCGCCGGCCATAGGAACAGCGTCGTTTTCTTTGTGAACGCCGCGATCAGCAGGAAGAGCGCCATCAGTCCTGCTCTCCAGGGGCTCCAGCCCCGCCGGATGGTGCGCAGGAGCCACCACAGTGCGGCGGCGGCGATGAACATGCCGGCGGTATCATTGTTGGCCGAACTGCCGATGAAGGCCGGCATGGGGATGAGCAGTGCCGCGGCCATGGCCAGGCGGCGCAGATGGGCGTCGGACGTCAGTTCGCCCAGCCCCAGCCAGATACAGCACATGGTCAGGGCATACAGCAGGACGGACCACAGGCGCATGAGCCGCAGGCCGGGGACGGGATCAGCGGGCATCCCGCGCAGGAAGAGCGCCGGCAGGAGGTAGTAGAGCGCCGGCTCGTCCTCGCGCTGGCTGATGAGATAGGGGTCCTGGGTGAAGCGGGTCGGCAGGGGATGGGGAATGGGCTTGCCCAGCCCTTCCCAAAAACGCTCCTCCGCCAGGGAGGCGATGAGGTCACGCTGGAGCGAGCCCCGCGCCGGCGCAGGGGGTTCCCGCAGACCGAAGTCCGCCAGGAGGCGGGCATATTCATAGTGGCCGGGTTCATCCGGCGCCTGCCAGGGAGGGACTGCCAGCAGGCCGAAGGAGGCGGCGCGCATGCCGGCCAGCAGGAAAATCACCACCAGGCCCCCAAGGGGCTTGGAGAATACAGACGACCAATGCACCTTCATCTGCACTACTGCGGGCGCCGGGCCAGGTACTCAGCGATGAGGCAGGCTCCGGTGCCCAGGACGGCGCCGGCGATGACGGCCAGCAGGGCAACCACCGGCCAATCGCGGGAGGCCCTTTTCTCCGGGACGGCGGCTTCCCCGACCACCCGCACCAGCGGCCCCTCGACCCGGTTCTCGATCTCAATCTCACTGACCTTGCGCTGAAGGGTCAGATAGTTCTCCCGGGCCAGGTTGCGCTCTTCCACCAGGCGGTCCAGCTCGGTAGAGAGCTGGGCCAGTCGAGCTTGATCCTCGTTCAAGCGCTGTTCCAGGGCGCTGGCGGCGGCTTGCTGGGCCGTCAGCTCGGCCTCCAGCAGGCCGGCCAGGGCGCCGGCGTCGTTCAGGTGCTGGGCGACGACCTCGTGCGTCAGGATGCCGCGGGCGGCGATGGTGGGCGCGTCCAGCAACTGCCAGGGCAAGCTCTCCAGGGAGGAGTTCTGCCGGCGCGCCTGCTCCAACTGTTCTTTCAGCAACTGCAGGTTGGCGATGGCCTGGCGGTGGGCGGCCAACTGCCGGCTGCGCTCCGCCAGCTCCAGGCCCAGCGCTCCCAGCCACTCATAGCCCTCCAGCGACGGGGCGCCCTCTGAGGAAATGCCCACGCCGGTGCGCGCTTTGAAATCTTCCACTGCTTGGACCGCCTGCTGGTATTGTTCCTCCCAGCGCTTCAGCTCCTGGGCAAAGGGTTCGGAGAGAGCGGTGGCGCCGTACAGCTTTTCGGCCTGGTTGGCAAAGGCCTCCGCCCAGGCGTTGGCCAGTTTGGCGGCTTCCTGGGGGGTGGGAGCGGTGACATCAATGTGGATGAGCGACTGCTTGCCGGCCCGCACGCTCATCTCCCCGATGCTTTTGCCGGGGAAGCGTGCCTCCACCTGCGCGGCGATCTGGTTCCGGAACCAGGGGTCTTTGGCCAGGTCCAGGAACATTTTCTGCCAGTTCACGTTGAGCGGCGTGTTGGGGGAGAGGCGGGAATCGAAGCGCCACTGGTACTGGGGGCCGCCGGCGAAGAGGGTGGCGGTGGCCGTGTAGCTGGCCGGCCGCAGGAGATTGGCGATGAGTACGGCGCCGGCGGTCAGGAGGAAGACCGCAATTCCCAGCCGGGCATGCCGCACCAGGATGCGCAGATAATGGCCCAGATCGAGTTCGTCGTCCATAGCGTTCACCCATATATCAGGGGTAGGAAGCTGCACGCGGGTAGTGTAAACGAAGGGGGCTGTTTTGTCAATGAAGACATGCCTGGCCGGCGGACAAAAGCGCCTGGAGCCCTGCGCAGGGCTCCAGGCGTGACCGATGGGATGCGTTTCCGCGGGGTCAGGTACTGCCCGGCGGGTTTATTCCTCGAAGCAGGACTCGTAAATCTTGATGTAGCTTTCCAGCGTCAGATCGCGCGGGTTGCCGATGGTCTGCGGGTCTTTGAAGGCCAGCTCGGCGAGCATGGGGATGTCCTTCTTCGGGATGCCCATCTGCGCCAGGGTGGGGATTTCCAGGTCCTTGACCAGCCGGCGCACTGCCTCGACGGCCTTCCAGGCGGCGTCCCAGACGCTCAGGCCGCGGATGTCCTCGCCCAGGGCCAGGGCAATGCGGGCATATTTCTCCGGTTCGCCGAGATAGTTGTAGGCCATGACGTGGGGCAGGAGCGCGGCGGTCAGCGTGCCGTGCGGCAGGTCATAGACGCCGCCGGCGGTCTGGCTCATGGCGTGCACGGCGCCGGCGCTCTCCGTGCCGTAAGACATGCCGGCGAGCATGGCGGCCATGGACATCTGGTAGCGGGCCTTGAGGTTGTTGCCCTGGGCGAAGGCGATGCGCAGCCATTTGCCAATTTCTTCGATCGCCCACAGGGCCACGGCATCAGGCCAGGGCTGGGCATAGGCGCAGGTGTAGCATTCGATGGCGTGGGTCAGGGCATCCAGGCCGGTGCCGGCGGTGATGGGGGCCGGCAGTCCCAGGGTCAGCTCGGGGTCAATCAGCGCCACGTATGGGGCGATAAGGCCGGTGCCGCCGACGTTGAACTTGATATGGCGGTTGGGGTCGGTGATGACCGCCCAGAGGGTGACCTCACTGCCGGTGCCGGCGGTGGTCGGCACGGTGATCAGCGGCGGGATGCGTTTCTTGATGGGCTGAGGATCGGCCCATTCATATTGCAAGATGGAACCGCCGTTGGCCACCACCACGCCGATGGCCTTGGCGGTATCCATGGAACTGCCGCCGCCGAAGCCGATCAGGCCGTCGCATCCCTCCCGCTTGTACACCTCAGCACCGTGGTCCACCAGCGCGATGGGCGGGTTGGGGATGACGTCCGCGAACAGGACGTAATCCACGTTCGATGCTTTCAGGACCTTCTCCGCCCTTTCCACCAGGCCGGTCTTGACCAGTCCCTGGTCGGTGACCAGCATGGGGCGTTTGCAACCCAGGGCTTTGACCTCATCGGCCAGGGCGTTGATGGCGCCGGGGGCGTGCTTCACGACGGTGGGCACTTCGAACGAACGCAGGTTTACCATATGTTCCTCTCCTTACATAAATTTGGTCTATCTTTCACCAGCCGGCAGGATGCATGAAGCTGGCGAATTGCCGGGAACCGGGAAAGGCCGGCTTACTTGCGCTGGACCTCTTCGGGCAGTTCGTACCAGCGCACCCGCTTGCCAATCTTGGCGCGCAGTTTCCATTTGGTGGGCTTGGGAGCCGCTTCCATCGCATCCTGGATCGTCAGGATGCGGTTGCGGATGATACGCTGGGATTCCTGGTCCAGCCCCACCTTGCCCAGGTTTTCCAGGATGCGCTCAAAGTTCATGTTGACGGTGGTGTACAGCCCCCAATCCTGAGCGCACAGCTCTGCGATGCGCTCAGAATTGATGGTGTCGTCGTCAGAAGGCCCCACAGGATGGTCGAGCAAGATGGCCAACATGTCGAGCAGGTCTTTCTGGTTCAGCTCGACGATCTGGGCTTTGGTCAGGAACAGCTCGGCCAAGGGAATGGTGAGCTTGTCTTTGTCCAGCCGGCCCTCCAGCGGGATTTTGTGGCACATGCTGAATTCGCTGATGAAGATGTCAATCTGGCGGTTGTCATGATACGGGTCGTAGTAGAGCTGACGCCAGTCGCCGCTGAGGGTGTTGAAGGTCTTGTTGGGCACGTAGCCCATGCGCTCGAAGAAATCGGTCAGGCGGATGCTTCCCTCTTTATTGGTGACGAAGTCCGCGTCCTTGTATTTGCGCGCCAGCGGGCCGGCGACGGAGCTGGGGCAGTGGAGCCAGACCGCCAGCCCTCCGATCAGCCGGATGAAGATCCCCTCTTTCTGTGCGGCCTCGATCAGCCGCAGTGCTTCATCTTTTATATCATCTAACGTAGGAGCCATGGTTTTCGTCTAACCCTATTCCCCCTTCCAGGGAAGACATGGTAGGGGGAGCTGGGGGCATGAGCCCCCAGCTCCGATCCAACCGGCGCTTATTCCACCGGAATTTCCTGATACACCTTGTCGATGTCGATGCCCTGCCGCTTGCGGTACGCCTTGAAGCCGAAGAACAGGATAGCTGCCAGCACGTACATCCCCAGCATGAAGACGACCGAGCTGGTGTTGCGGTAGCTGATGCCGTAGAGCTGGAGCGGGTCGATGATCCACTCATAGAGCAGGAACAGCTCGAAGCCCAGGAAGATCACGCCGGCGACGGTGATGAGCGGGATGCCGGCGATCTTGTACTTGGCGATCGGCGAGGCCTTGTACAGATCCGGCTTGCGGTAGGGCAGGAGAATAGCGGCGATGGTACTGCCCAGATAGGTGATGGCGATGACTTCCGTGGAACACAGCGTCAGCGACTGGAAGTTGAAGATGTTCCAGGAGTAGAGCGCGCCCACGATGAGCGAAGGGATCACCATCAGCAGCAGGGCGTTGATGGGTGTGCGGAAGCGCGGGTGAATGTCGGCCACCCATTCCGGCAGGAGGCGGTCAAAGGCCGCGGCGAAGATGACGCGGGTGGAGCTCAGGAAGACCGTGCCCGACCAGCCGAAGAACCACAGGCTCATCAGCAGGATGACGATGAACTGGATGACGCAGCTGTTGGTCAGCATGGCGGCGAAGAGAGCAGGGTAGGGCCAGACCGGGATGGGCGGCGGGGTTTCGGTGTAGCCCCAGCGGTAGTTCCAGAAGGCGCCGTTGGCCTTCATGTAGAAGTCCCAGGAGATGGTCTTGTTGATGAGCACGAAGAGCACGATGCCCAGGGCGGTGGTGGCGATGAGGGCGTACCACATGCCGTAGAAGTTGCGCTTGAAGTCGGTGGCGCCGCGCACTTCACCGTAGAGGGTGGCACCCCAGTTCGGCCACAGGTTGAAGAAGACCATGTAGGGGATGGCCAAGAAGATGGGTGCCAGCGCCCAACCGCCGCCCCAGGTTTGGGCAGTGCCGGCCTCTTCGCCGGCGGCCAGGGTAGCTTCATACAGGCCGTCACCCTGAGCGCCGAACAACTGTGGTACCTGCGCCTCCAGGTTGGCCTTGAACGCCGCCGGGTTCCCGAACAGCAGGAGGAGGAAGACCAGCAGTAAGCCGATGAGGCCGCCGATGAAGCAGGCTTTCTGCAGGCGGGCATAGTTGCGCATGCCCATGGCGATGTAGACGAAGACGAAGGCACAGACGATCACCACGCTGATGAATCCACCCTCAGACGTTTCGGTGAACCACAGCGCCGGCCCCTGCGCGCCCAGGATGGCCAACAGTGGGGTGATGACCTCAAAGCGCAGCATGTCGGCGTAGAGCGGCACCCAGTACCAGAGGATGAACCACCAGCCGGTGACCGCCAGGATGAAGCCCACGCCGCCGCCTAGGATGCGGCTCTGCCAGACATAGTCGCCGCCGGCACGGGGCATCACCGCGATCAGGGCCGCATACACGATACACTCGAACGAGATGAAGAACCCGGAAACCAGCAGGGCACCGATCAGGTTGCCCTCGAGGTAGTACATCTGGGAGAAGATGTACAGCCCCAGGGTGATGAGGTTGATCGAGAAGAAGGCGTAGATGAACGCGTCGGTGACCGACCAGGCACGCACCAGACCGGTCGCAGCCCGGACGAACAGGGTGGTTGATTGCTGTCGTTCCATTTTGCCGACTCTCCTTTCCTTCCCGAAGCCTGCCTAGGGTGGTGGAATGACGAAAGAATGGGAGACCGCGGTACTGCCCTTCGGACGAACAAAGGTATTCTGCGAGCCATCACCTCCTTTCTGGGGAAAGCACACTCATATTATAGCATAATCCTCACGCGCCGAACCCTCGAAATATGCGCCGGCATCAGCCTGTGGTGAGCAGGTACGACTTGATCTTGCCCTTGTTCAGGGTGATAACGGCGCCCAGGAGCCGGCCTTGCTCGTACATACTGCCGGGGTTGATGCACAGCGTGCGGCCAATACGGGCCGTGCCCTTCCCCTCATGGATGTGCCCGAACAGTCCCAGCAGGGGCTGATATTTCTCGACGATTTCGCGCACCGCGGTACTGCCCACGGGGATCAGCGCCCGACCGCCCAGCTTGGGCTTCAGGTCGGGGGTCAGTTCCGGCGCCTCATCCAGATTGCTGTTGTAAGGTGGCACATGGAAGTTGAAGACGGCGGTCTCCGGCTTGCTGAGCTTTTTGACGATAGACTCCAGTCGCTCCTTCAGCTTGGGCTCCTCTTCCTCGCGGTAGGTATGCCAAGGGGTGATGTTGCTCCAGCCGGAGCTGACCATCTCGTGGTAATCATCCAGCGGGATCACCTCGCCCTCGGCCAGGTGGACGTGCTTGGAGGCGCGGATGATATCGTCAATCTCGAACATGTCGTCGTTGCCTGGGGCGACGTAACAGCGGATGCCGGTGCCCTCGAGCTTTTCGTCGGCATATTCCATCCAGGCCCGGACGGTTTTGAGCACTTCTTGGTGGAACAGCTCGTCCACCTTTTCGGGGTGCTGTTCCAGCTCGCGGATTTCATCGGGGTTGGTGACGTAGGGGTAGTAGCCGCGGCTTTTCACCTGCTTGATCATCTGCTCCACTTCCTCCTGGCCGTGGAGCTCGAACTGCTGTTCCAGGAGCGTGGCAATATATTTGTCTCCTCCCTGGTGCACGATGGGCACGATGGCCTTGCCGGTCATGTCGCCGCCGAGGATGATGATGTCCGCGTTGTAGAATTTGCCGGCGTTGATGAATTTCTTCCAGCAGATGTCAGAACCATGGACGTCCGTCGCGAAAAAGATCGTGGTCACTCTTCCCTCCAAACAGAAATGGTCTCCGAGCAAGCCCGGGTACTGCCGAGTAATAGTGTGCTAGGAAAATATCTGTGATATACTACACAATCCTCAAGAATCCGCCCTGGGGGAGCCGGCCGGCTACACCTGGGCCCGCACCTGGCTCCAAAAGTCCAACACGTGCCGTTCCATCACCTGATACGCAAGGTTGGGATCGCGTTTGCGCAGGGCGGTGAGCAGTTCCCAGTGCTGGGACTGGATCTCATCGGCGCCGGCGGCCGGGTCGGGCGCCAGACGCCAGATGCGCGCTGTCAGGTCATAGAGCCAGCGCACACCGTCGATCAGGAACTTGTTGCTGGTGGCCTCCGAGATGATCTTGTGCACCAGGCGGTCGCTTTCCATGAGCCGGCTCACAAAATCGGCGGAATGCCGGTCCTCTGCCATGCGAATGGCATCTTCCAAGGCGGCGAGCTGGGCGTCGGTGATGCGCTCCGCGGCCAGCCGCGCGGCCCACGTCTCTATGGGGATGCGGGCTTCGAAGATTTGTTTGAGGTCGGTGACGCTGATTTCCGAGACGTACATCCCGCGCCGGGGTTGGATCACCACCAGGTCGTCGCGCGCCAGACGCTGCAGGGCCTCTCGAATGGGGGTGCGGCCGATGCCCAGCTCCTGGATCAGCTCCGCCTCGCGAAGCACTTTCCCCGGGGGATATTCCAGGCTGACGATCTTGGCTTTCAGGATGTTGTAGGCCCGCTCTGTCTGTGAGATCATTGGGAGAGTCCCTGTGGGTGCCGGCCTTCGCTGGCACACCCTCGGCTGATGTATTAATAATATATCACAGGTCGCCGAAAATGTCAATTGCCGACATATCAAGTGAAGCGGGGCACGTCTCTTGCACAGCAGGCCATTGACAAGCGCGGGATTTTGGAATATGCTACATGTAGAAACACTCGGCGCCGGCGGATGGATGCCGCGTAAGGATGGGTACGGAAAGAGGGGGTGGCGCGGGGGATAATACGGTGGACGAGGCCGGCAACGCCGCCGGCCGGCAAGGACAAGGAGGTGGGCGATGGCAAACCTGGCGCAAGTGGAGGAACGCCTGCGTGAAATGGGCTGTCCCCGCTGTTACTCCATGCGGCTCGAGGTCTGCGTCCAGTTGGAGACAGAGAACGGCCTCCCTCGCATCCTCGTGGTATGCCAGCAGTGCGGCTTCCGCTTTGAGACCAACGGCGAGGCCCTGACCTGGGAAGATCTGGAAAAGCGGGTGGAGCGGGAAGTGCGCCGCAGGGGCTGTCCGCGCTGCGGAAGTCACCTCCTGGGGCTGAATTTCCGCTGTTCGCTGGAAACGCGGCGGAGTTTCCACGTGGCCACCTGTCAGGAATGTGGGGCGGTGTTTATCGTGGAGCGACAGCTCGATGAACCACAGCCGGGCATCTTCGATATGTGATGGGAGGAAGGCATGAGGGGTTCCATACGGGTTGGGAAGCTGTTCGGCATCCCGCTGTTTATTCACTACACGTGGTTCGTTATCGTGGCGCTGATCACCATCTCGTTCGCCACGGTGAATTATCCGCGCGAGTACCCGGGCTGGCCGGCGGCCTCCTACTGGCTGGCCGGCCTCCTGACCGCGCTCCTGTTGTTCGCCTCGGTGTTGATCCACGAGCTTTCCCACAGCCTGGTGTCGCGGGCGCAGGGAGTGCCGGTGGACAGCATCACGCTGTTCATCTTCGGCGGCGTGGCGAACATCCGCGAGGAGCCTAGAAAGGCGCGCCATGAACTGTTGATGGCGGCCGCCGGCCCCGCCTCTTCCCTGCTCCTGGCCCTGCTGTTGGGGATTGTGGCGCTGGTGGCGCCGGCGCGTTCCTTCGTGGCCGGCCTGGCGCGCACCCTGGCCCTCATAAACTTGTGGGTGGGGCTGTTCAACCTGATCCCCGGCTTCCCCCTCGACGGCGGGCGCGTTCTGCGCTCCCTCATCTGGTGGGGCAGTAACGATATCGTGCAGTCCACCCGCATTGCCTCCATCATTGGGCGGGTCATCGCCACGCTGATGATCATCAGCGGGTTCCTGGTGGCCATCTTCCTGGGCGATTGGGTGAGCGGGTTATGGCTGGTGTTCATCGGCTGGTTCCTGGATAATGCGGCCGTGCAGAGCTATCAGCAGTTGCTGTTGCGGGAGGCGCTTGCCGGCGTCACCGCCCGCCAGCTCATGAGCCCCCTCTGCCCGACCATCGAGGATGATCCGGACCTGCAGACCGTGGTGGACGAGTTCGTGCTGGGCACCGGCCAGCGCTGTCTGTTCATCTCGCGCGGCAACCGTTTGGCCGGCCTGCTGACCCTGCACCATATTAAGAGCGTGCCAAAGGAGCGCTGGCGGGAGACGCGCGTATCGGAGGTGATGACCCCCTCCTCCGAAATCAAGTCGGTGGACATCAATCAGAGCGGTCTGAACATCCTGCGCACCATGGACGAGGCCAATGTCAACCAGATCCCGGTGGTGGATGGGGAGCGCATGGTGGGCATCATCACCCGCGAGCATCTCCTGCATTATATCCGCAACCGCATTGAGCTGGGGTTATAGCGCCGGCGAGAGAGGTGGCGCGTGACGGATGAGGAAGGGCTGGCGCGCTGGCGCGAACACCGCCTGTCCCTTGTCCTTCTGCTGGTGATATATCTCAATTTGACATGGTCCATTCAGGGCGCCCGCTGGGCAGAAGGCCTGCACATTTTGCCCTGGGTGGTCCTAGGCGCGGTGGTGCTCGGCTTCATGCTGGCCATCAGCCGCTGGCCGGCGCGCGCCGCCCACGGCTATATCCTCTTCGTCGGCCTTATCGCCAACAGCCTCCTGCTCTGCACCCTGGTATCCCCCGAGCTGTCGTGGCAGGACCGCTTGATCGAGGTTGGCCTGCGGCTCTATCGCTGGCTCCTGGTCCTGCTGGGCGGCGGAACCAGCTATGATAACCTGGTGTTCGTGGCTGAGCTGACGCTCCTGCTCTGGCTTGTCGGCTACGTCTCCGCCTGGCAGTATTTCCGCCACCGCCGGCTGTGGTGGGCCTTGTTCCCGCCCACCGCCGGCCTCATGTTCAACCTCTATTACGCTCCGCCGGAGCTGATGCCCTATTTCATGATTCACCTGGGGCTGTGCCTCCTGCTCCTTATCCGGCACCGCCTGCACCAGCGGCAGGGGGAATGGCAGAAGGCGCGCATCCTGGCCGGCGATGAGGCGCGCTTCGACATCATCCGCGACGGGCTTGTCATCGCCCTCCTGGCCCTGTTCCTGGCCTGGACGCTCCCCGGCGCCCAGCAGGTGAAGGCCCTGGCGCGCTTCGGCGAGCGTCTGGAGCGGCCGGTGCGCACGGTCAAGGAGGAGTGGAACCGGCTGTTCGCCTCCCTCCAGCGCTACGGCACCGGCCGGGAGCTGACCTTCGGGCCGACCAAACTGCTGGCCGGCGAGGTGCAGTTGACCGACGCGCCCATCGCCGATATCCAGGCGGCGGAGGGGCGCTACTGGGCGGCGGCGGCCTACGATTATTACGGCGGACGGGGCTGGGCGGCGACCTATACCGATCGCGGGCCGCTCGGGGAGCGTTCCTCGCCCATGGCAGAGCCGCCGTATCAGATGCGCAAGAAGGTGGAGCAGGTGGTGCGGGTGCGCTGGCCGGCCATGCGCATCATCCTGGCGGCCCCACTGCTGTACCAGGTGGATATTCCCGCCGAGGCCCAGCTCCTCTATCTGCCGCGCGAGGGGGCCACGGCAGCGCGGCCGCCGGCCGACATCCAGATGGCCTTTCCCCAGCACCGCCTGTATGAGGATGATGTCTATCGGGTGACCTCGCTGGTTTCGGTGGCGGACGAGGAGAGCCTGCGCTCCGCCGGCACCGATTATCCCGATTGGGTGCGGCAGTATTACCTCCAGCTTCCCCAGGATGTGCCGCGGCGCCTGCTCTGGCTGGCCCGGTTTCTCACCCGCGGCTACACCAACAATTATGATAAAGCCCTGGCCATTGAGGCCTTCCTGCGCAACATCCCTTATAATGAACGGGTCGAGGCGCCGCCGCCCACGGAGGACGCGGTCGAGTACTTTATTTTCATGATGCGCCAGGGCTACTGCGATTATTACGCCTCGGCCATGGTCGTGCTGGCGCGCATCGCCGGCATCCCCGCCCGCTTCGTCCAGGGCTATGTGGTAGGGGCCCCGGATGAGAACGGGGTGTATCACATCCTGGAAAAGAACGGCCATGCCTGGGCGGAGCTGTACTTTCCAAAGTACGGCTGGATCATCTTTGAGCCGACGCCGGCCCAACCCCTGCCCGTGCGCTATGCCAGCCGGGTTGAGGCGCTGACCGCTGAGGCGGCCCGGCGCCCCGCGCCGACCAATCCGCTGAGCGAGGAGGAAAAGTTCGGCCCGGACATAGCCCCGCTGGGCGAGGAGACGGGACCGTTCGGGGTGGGGAGACTGCCGGCGCCGGCGCGGGCGGGGGCGGAGGCCGGCATCGTCCTGGCCGGGCTGGGCCTGCTGGGCGGAATCCTGTGGCTGGTCTGGCGGCTGATGGAACCGCGTCGGCTGACGCCGGCGGAGCGCGCCTATTTGCGGCTGACGCGCTTCGCGCCGGTGCTGGCCGGCGTGCGGGCACAGCCGACCTGGACGCCGTACGAGTTCGCGGGGGTGCTGGCGCGCCGGGCGCCGGCGGCCGGCGGGAGCGTGCGCGCCCTGACGGACATGTTCGTGCGGCAGAGATACGGGCCGGCCGGCGCCGCGCCGGCCGAGGGCGACCCGATGCAGGTCTGGCGCCGGGCGCGCGCCGAACTGTTGAGGGCGCGGGTAAGTGGGGTGTACGCTCGGGTTGTTCGGCTGATGCGGCCGGCAGAGGGTTATGCCGGCTCCAGCGGCAGGGTGAAGTAGAAGCGGCTTCCCTGGCCAGGGACACTCTCCACGCCGATCTGTCCGCCACAGCGCTTGATCATCTCTCGCGCGATGGTCAGCCCCAGGCCGATGCCGCCGTGCTCGCGGGTGAGCGAGTCCTCCACCTGATAGAACGGCTCAAAGATGTGGGGGATGGCCTCCGGCGGGATGCCGATGCCCGTGTCGGCGACCTCCACACGCAGTTCGCCGTTCTGGGCCTCCGCGCCGATGCGCACGGTGCCGCCGGCCGGCGTGAACTTGATGGCGTTGGAAAGCAGGTTGGCCAGGATGACCATCACCTTCTGGCGGTCGGAGACGACGGGCGGCAGGTCGGCCGGCAGGTCTACCAGCACCGTGAGCGGTTTCTCGCGTGCCAGCGGCCCCAACTCCTCCAGCACTTCCTCCACCACCTCCCGGATGTGCAGGGTCTCGGGATGGAAGGCGATCTCACCGGTCTCCAGGTAGCGCAGGTTGAGCATATCGTCAATCAATGAGCGCAGGCGCACGGCGTTGCGCACGACGATTTCCAGCCGCTCCCGCATCTCGCCGGTGGTTTCCTCGGCCAGGATGCTGGCGTAGCCCATCAGGATGGCTAGGGGGGTGCGCAGTTCATGGGCGGCGATGTTGATGAACTCGCGTTTCATATGGTCCAGGCGTTTGACCTCTTCGTAGGCGCGCTGGATCTCGGCGAAGAGGCGTGCGTTGGCGAGGGCGATGCCGGCCTGGCCGCACAGGATGGAGAGAAGCTCCACGTCGCTGGCGTCGAACGGGGCGGCGCCGGCCTCGCGCGCCGCAATCAGCACGCCGCTGGGCTTGTTCTGCACGACGATGGGCAGGCCGACTAAGGGGCCGATGCCGGCCTCCAGCGCCATCGAGCGGGTGGTGGTGGGAAGCAGTTCGGTCCCCTGCAGGATGACCTGTTGGTTCAGCTCCAGGATTTCCCAGGGGAGGGACCATCCCTGGTGCGGGGAGCTGACGCGCATCCCGGCGAGGATGCCGGCGGCTTTCCGTGCGGTGATCCAGCCCTGCTGGGGGTCGACGAGCATCACCAGCGCGCCGGCGGCATGGGTCTCCTGATGCGCGATGCGCAGGACATGCTCCAGAATTTCGTCCTCTTTCAGCGTGGAAAGGAAGGCTTTGCTCAATTCGAACAGGGGGATCAGCGCCCGCAGGCGGATGTTCTCTCTTTGGAGCCGCACTTTGGCCAGCGCTTTACTCACGGAAGAGACCAGCTCATCGGGAGTAAAGGGCTTGACGATGAACTCGTCAATGCCCAGCCGCAAAGCCTCGATGGCCAGGTTCATGGTGCTGAAGCCGGTCATGGTGACGCAGACGAGGTTGGCGTTGCCCTCTTTCATGGCGCGGGCCAGTTCCAGCCCGCCCAGCCCGGGCATTTTGATATCAGTCAGCAGAAGGTCAAAGGTCTGCTCGCGCGCTTTGTTAAGCGCCTCCCAACCATCGGAGGCGCGGACAACCTGATAGCCCTCTGTTTCCAGCACGCGCTGGCAGAGGTCCAGCACATCCACCTCGTCGTCGACTACGAGTACCCGTTCACGCGGCATGTGAAGGCTCCGAAGGCTGTTTCAGAGGGGGCGTGTTATTCTTTCCCCTCGCGTTCCTGGGCACCGCGCTCCTGCACGTTGCGCATGGCCTCCCGCTCGATCCAGCGGTCGAGGAGGGCTTTTTTGACGCGCCACTGCCGGCCGATCTTGAAGGCGGGGATCTCGCCGTCGCGGGCCAGCCGGCGCACGGTCAGCTCGTGCAGGCTCAGATAGCGCGCCACTTCCTCGATGGTCATGATCTCGTCAATGTCCTCGAACGGCTTGGCGATGAAGTCCTGCGCGCCCAACGCCATGGCACGCTTGATCTCCTCCTCCACCGAATAGCCGCTCATCATGACCACGATGCTGTCCGGACGGAGTTTCTTGATCTCCTCCAATGTCTGTACGCCGTCCATGCCCGGCAGGCGCACGTCCAGGAAGATGAGATTGTACGGCTCCGCCTTGATCATCTCCAGGGCCTCGTAGCCGTCGCGGGCGATGGTGACGCTGGTCTGCGGACCGCCCAGCAGGCGCTGGAACATGTAGCCGATTTCCTGGTCATCATCTACGACGAGGATCTTGAAGCTCTTCTGCGGCTGTTCTTCCGCTTTTTGGGCCTTGGGCTGCCGGCCTCGCTTGCGGGCTTTTTCTTCTTCTGCCATCTGCGGTTACCCCCTGTTTCCTGCCCGGTTACCGTCCAATTCTTTTTTGACCCTGCTTGATTATACTAAACGCCATAATGTTTGTCAACATATCTTTATGCATAGCTGCGCAACCGGGAAATACCTGGAATGTCGAAGGACACAGGGCGCGAGGGGATATGACCAGTCCTCTGCGATGCGATTGTCACCTGACGGGGCTACAGCGCGGAAAGGAATCCAGCGAAGCGGTCTTCCTGCTCGAATGGGCCGACGACAGCGATGTTGAACCGATCGCGGTCGAGGACGGCCTGCATGACGCGCTGGATGTCCTCAGGGGTGGCCGCTTCCATCTGGGCGATGACATCGTCCACGGAGAGGACATCGCCGGGCAGGATTTCCTGCCGGCCGTACCAGCTCGCGATGGCGGAGGTGTTCTCCATCTGGAGCAGGAGCCGGCCTTTATTGAACTCCTTGGCGCGCGCCAGCTCATCGGCAGAGACGGGCTCGTCGCGCATGCGGCGCAGTTCGCGCACGATGGCCTCCAGCGCCGGCTCGGCGCGAGAGGGGTCCACGCCGGCGTAAATCCCCAACATGCCGGTGTCCCGCAGGAAGCTGATGTACGAGTCCACGCTGTAGGCCAGCGCCTGGCGCTCGCGGATCTCCTGGAACAGGCGCGAGCTCATGCCGTCGCCCAGGATGGTGTTGGCCAGGGTGAGCACGAAGCGGTCGGGATGATTGCGGGATAGGCCGGGAAACCCCAGGCAGATATGGGCCTGTTCCGTGTCCTTGAAGACCACTTTCGCCGTAGCGTGAGGGAAGTCCTGGTAGGGCAGGGGGTCTCGCCCGGGCACTTTGCGCCAGTCCTGGAAGAGCGAGGCGATCTGGTCGCGGGTTTGCTCCGGCTCGATGGCGCCGGCGATGCTGATGACCACACAGGGCGGGCCGTAAAACTGGTCCATGTACGCGAGGAGTTTATCGCGGGTGATGCCGCGCACCGATTCGCGCGTGCCGCTGATGTCCCTGCCCAGCGGGTGGGCCGGCCACACCAGGTTGTTGATGGTGATCTGCGCCAGCGACTCCGGGGAGTCGTAGAGCATGTTGATCTCTTCGATGACGACCCGCTGTTCCTTGGCGAATTCCTCGGGGTCCATGATGGGATGCATCAGCATGTCGGCCAGCAGTTCCAGCGCCACGTGCTCGTGGGGCTGGGCGATCTTGACCCAGTATAAGGTGGTCTCGCGGCCGGTGCTGGCGTTGATGACCCCGCCGATGCCCTCGATGGCCTCGGAGATGTCGCGAGCGGTCGGCCAGCGGGAGGAGCCTTTGAAAAGCATGTGCTCGATGAGATGGCAGACGCCGGCGTCCTCGTCAGGCTCATAGCGCGAGCCAACCCCGACAAACACCGAAATCGCCACAGACCGAACGTACGGCACGGGGATGGTCAGGAGGATCAGGCCGTTGTCGAAGACGGTCTTGATGTAGTTCACGGTGTACCTCGCAGTTGGTTCAACAGGTCTTCTGCGGTGGCGCGCCACTGCGGATCCTGGCTTTTGGCAAGGAACGTTTCCAGGGCCTGGATGGCCTCTTCGTTCCTGCCCAAGCCCTGATAGGTGTAGCCCAGCGCCAGGTACGTTTCGGCCAGCTCCGGGTTCAGCTCGCGGGCCTTCTCCAGCTCGGGCAGGGCCTCCTGAAAACGGTTCGTCTGGGCGTAGATACTGCCGAGGTTGTAATGAAGTTCGGCATCGTTGGGCTGGAGGGCGATGGCTTTCTTCAACTGGGTGATGGCGTCATCCCATTTGCCCATATGGGCGTAGGCGACGGCCAGGTTGGAAAGGGCATCCGGGTTCTGGGGGTTGAGCCGCACCGCAGTCTCATATTCGGTCGCGGCTTCGGCGAAGCGGCCCTGGTCGGCGAGGACATTGCCCAGCATGAAGTGGGCTTCGGCGAGGTTGGGGTTCAGCTCGATGGCCTGGCGCAGGTTCTTCTCGGCGCCGGCCAGGTCGCCGGCCTGTTGGGCCTGCCGGCCGGACTCCAGGTAGGCGGCGGCATCGCCGGACGCCGGCGCTGTGCTCGAGCAAGCGGACAGCACCGCGAGCAGGGCCATCAGGCCTACCAACAGGGGCACAATCGGCGGATGCTTGAGCAGTCGCATGAACGCCCTCCTGGCAATACGGCCGGCGGAGCATCGCGCCGGCTCAGTCCTGTCGGGGATTCAGCACCACAATCTGGGTTTCTTCCGGCAGGCTGGCCGGCGTGACCTTGAGCACGTCCAGCGGCTCGGGCATGGAGATGCCCACCTCTTTCAGGAAGACATCCAGGCCGGCGAGCGGCAGGGTGGTGAACTTCGTCTTGTAATGGATGGGCACCACGATGCGCGGCTCCAACAGGCTGATGACCTCCGCCGCCTCCGCGGCCTTCAGGCACTGATGTCCTCCTACGGGTACCAGCAGGATGTCGATATGTCCCAGGGCCTCGATCTGCGCCTGGGTGGGCACGTGTCCCAGGTCTCCCAGGTGGCACACGCTCAGGCCGTTGAACTCGTAGAGGTAGACGGTGTTGGGGCCGCGCTGGCTCCCCTGCTTATTATCGTGGAAGGTGGCGATGCCGGTGATGAACACCCCCTTGATCTCGTACTCGCCCGGGCCGGCGATGATGAAGGGGTTCCCCTTACATGCCTTGATGTAGGCATGATGGGGGTCATCATGGCTGATGGTGACGATATCGGCCTTCAGGCGCGGCAGTGTATAGCCTGTGGTCTCATCATATGGATCGGTGATGATCGTGACGCCCGACTCGCGGATGCGACAGCAGGCGTGACCCAACCAGGTAATTTCCATGCAGTGTTCCCTTTACCTCGCGGATTTGCAGGGGGCATTATACCGCAATTTGCCGGCTTTGCCAACATGCGCCTGGCCGGCCGCTAATATGCCTGCCGGTCGGTGAAGATCTTCAGCACGGTGCGGATCAGGATCTTGATGTCCAGCATGAGCGACCAGTTCTCGATGTACCAGAGGTCGTATTTGGTACGCTCGGCAATGGAGGTGTCGCCGCGCAGGCCGTTGACCTGCGCCCAGCCGGTGATGCCGGCCTTCTCCCGATGGCGGTCCATATAGCGCGGGATACTGCGGCGGAACTGCTCCACGTAGATGGGGCGCTCGGGCCGCGGCCCCACCAGGCTCATGTCGCCCAGCAGGACGTTGATGAGCTGAGGCAGTTCGTCAATGGAGAGCCGGCGGATGATGGCGCCCAGGCGGGTGCGCCGCGGGTCATTCTCCCTGGTCCAGCCAGGGCCGTCCTTTTCTGCGTCCTGGCGCATGGAGCGGTATTTGATCATCCAGAAGGGTCGGGCGTCCAGCCCCATGCGCTCCTGGTAATAGAAGACCGGGCCGGGTGAGTCCAGCTTGATCAGCAGGGCGGTCAACAGCATCATGGGAGAGAGGAAGATCAGCCCCAGCGCGCTGAGGATGATGTCCATGGCGCGCTTCACGGCCAGGCGCCAGCCGCGCATGGCCGGGTCGCGGATGGTGAGCAGGGGCAGGCCGTCCAGGGCGCCGATGGACAGCTCGGCGGCGATGATTTGGAAGACGTCCGGGAAGACGCGGATGCTGACCTTGCCGGCATCGCACAGGGAGAGGATGTCCAGGATCTCGCGCCGGCTGGCCTCCGGCATGGCCACGATGACCTCGTCCACTGCCTGTTCATTGATGATGCGGGGGATGTCCTCGATGCATCCCAGCACCGGCGCGCCGAGGATGGCCTTGGGGGCGTTTTCCTCATGGGTCACGTATCCCACCACCCGGTAGCCCAGGGCCGGCGAATGGATGATTTTCTGCTGGATCATGCGCCCGACCTCGGTAGTGCCGATGATGAGGACCCGCGCCCCGCCGATGCCGCGGGCGCGCAGGGCGCGCACCAACTGCTGGTGGATGAGCCGGCCCAGCGAGATAAGCAGGCCGGCCAGCGCCCAGTCGTACACCACCATCAGCCGCGGCGCATCAATCTGTTCCTTGTACAATAGGGTGGTCAGTGCCACGGTTACCAGCACGCCGACGGTCACAGCCGACCATACCGCCGAGATCTCGTCCAGCCGGGAGCGGGCGCGCGGGCGCTGATACAGGCGGAACATGAGGAAGACCGCCAGCATGACCACCACCTGCAGGGCGAGCATCCCGCCGTAGTCGGACAGCGGGGCGACGTTCTGGTGCTCTGTGACGAGGCGCAGTCGGTAGGCCAGCAGGAAGGCGATCACATTCATGACCACGTCCAGCAGGAGCATGGTCATGGTGAAGATGATTTCGGCGCGTGCGGTTCTGGCGCGTGAGGGCGTGTCCATCAGCTCACCTCCGCTGTGGTACCCCGGCGCAACTGCTGTATCAGCCAGAAGCGGCCCACATTCAGGGCGCCGGCCAGGTAAATGCCGGCGACGATGAGGGCAGAGAGCCAGAAGGGCGTGTCCTTGGCGTAGTGCTTGCGGAAGAACAGGTACATGGCGCGGTAGAACTCGACCTGGGCTTTCAGGCTGTGCCGGCTGGAGGCCCGTTTATAATGCAGGACGCTGACGTCGGCGTTGTAATACACCTTCCAGCCGGCCTGCTTCATGCGGAAGGCCCAATCCAGGTCCTCGCCGTACATGAAGAAGTCCTCGTCCAGCAGGCCCACTTGCTGGAGCGCCTCGCGCCGCACCATCATGAAGGCCCCGACCACGGAATCCACTTCGGTGGTGAGATCGGGGTCCAGGCAGGTGAGGTTATAGCGGCCGAAGCGGGGACTGCGCGGGAACAGCCGCGAGAGGCCGGTCAGGCGGTAGAAGGAGATGGCCGGCGTGGGGAAACTGCGCCGGCAGGCCAGGTCCAGGCTCCCGTCGGCCAGCAGAAGGCGGGGGCCGGCGGCGCCGGCGTCCGGGTGCGCGTCCATAAAGGCCAGCATCTCCGCCAGCGCGGAGGGCGGCAGTACGGTATCCGGATTCAGCAGGAGATAGTAGCGCGCCTCGGCCTGGCGGAGGCCCAGGTTATTGGCATAGGCGTAGCCGCCGTTGTACGGGCTTTCGATGAGCGTCACCTGCGGGAACTCGCGGCGCACCATCTCGGCACTGCCGTCCGTGGAGCAGTTGTCCACCACGCAGACGCCGAACGAAAACTGCCCCCGGCTTTCATAGATAGACGCCAGGCAGTGCCGCAGTAGATCGCGCGTGTTGTAATTCACTATGACGATATACAGGTCCAGCAGTCGCTCTTGGTCCATGCCGGACATTGTACATACCGGGGCGGTCTGGGTCAATTTTCCCTTCTCGTCTTGCAGGGCCAATGGGCGTTCGTCCCCTGCCGGCTGGCCGGCGGTCCCTGAAGCATACCAGATTGACCCTGTTTTGCAAACACCCCCGCCGGCACAAACGCGCCGTTCCATTGACGGCCGGCCCGCGCTGTGTTAGAATAGCCCGGCGAAAGAAACGCTAATGGGATATGGACGATGAAAACCGACAGCAGTGGCCGGCGGATCCTGCTGATAGAGGATGAGCGCAAGATCGCGGATTTCATCCGCCGCGGGCTGACCCTGGAGGGATATCAGGTGCAGGTGGCCTATGACGGCGAGAGCGGCCTGGACGCGGCGGTGGAGCAGAGGCCGGATCTCATCATCCTGGACATCATGCTGCCGGCGATAGATGGGATCGAGGTATGCAAAGCTCTGCGGGATGCCGGCTTCGACATGCCTATCCTGATGCTGACGGCGCGCGATGCGGTGCGCGATCGGGTGGCCGGCTTGGACGCCGGCGCCGATGATTACCTCGTCAAGCCTTTCGCCTTCGACGAGCTCCTGGCGCGCATCCGGGCGCTTCTGCGCCGGCGGGCGGCGGCGGAAGAGGAGGTCCTGCAGTTTGCCGACCTGACCCTGCGCCCTGCCACGCGCGAGGTGACGCGCGGCGGCCGGCCCATTGACCTCACCGCCAGGGAGTTTGACATCCTGGAGACCTTCATGCGCCATCCCCGCCAGGTGCTGACCCGCGAGCAGTTGTACGAGCGCATCTGGGGCTACGATTTCAGCGGGGAGTCGAACATCATCGAGGTCTATATCCGCTATCTGCGCGCCAAGCTGGAGGCCAATGGAGAACCCCGGCTGATCCATACAGTGCGCGGGGTCGGTTACGTGCTGAGGGAGGCGTGAATGCGCCGGCCGGGAGGAAAGGGATGTCCATCCGCACCCGCCTGACCCTGTGGTACACCGGCATCCTGGCGGCCATTCTTCTCCTGTTCAGCCTGGCGCTGTACTCCCTCCTCAGCCAGGTGTTGTACGAGCAAGTGGATGATGCCATCCGCTCGCGCGCCGGCGAGATCGGCAGTTATATCCAGACGCAGGCCGACCCCATGCGTCTCCTCATCACCCGGCAGGTGCAGATTCCCCCGGTAGATGTGTTCTCCACCTCCAATACCTTTGTGCAGATCGTGGACCGGCAGGGGAATGTCGTTGCCCGGTCGGCGAACCTGGGGGATAACTATCTGCCCATCCGGCGCGAGAGCTTTGACCAGAACCTGGCCGGCAACGCGGTGCTCTATACCCTTTCCACCCCACAAGCGCGGCTCCGCATTTACAGCGCCCCGCTGGTGATCTTCGACCCTTTGGAGGGCGAGACGATTATCGGTGTGGTGCAGGTCGGCATGTCTCTGCATGATGTGGAGGCGACCCTGCTGACCGCGCGCTATGCCATTGGGCTGGGGGTGGCCTTCACTCTTCTGCTGGCCGCCGGCGTGGGCGCGTTCATGGCCCACGCGGCACTGCGCCCCATTGACCACATCACGCAGACCGCCCTGCAGATTTCGCGGGCCGAGGACCTATCCCGCCGCCTGCCGGCTGTGCGCACCCAGGACGAGCTGGCCCGCCTGACCGATACGTTTAACGAGATGCTGGGCCGGCTGGAGGAGCTGTTCCAACAGCAACAGCGGCTGGTGGCGGATGTATCGCATGAGCTTCGCACCCCGCTCACCACCCTGCGGGGGAACCTGGACCTGCTCCGCCGCGGGATGGAACGTCTGCCCCCCGAGGACCTCCAGGACATCCTGCAAACGATGGAGGGGGAGATCACCCGTATGTCCCGCCTGGTGGCCGATCTGCTCCTGCTGTCGCAGGCGGACGCCGGCGTGCAGATCAAGAAAGAGGTGGTGGAGCTGGACGCCGTCCTGCTGGATGTCTACCGTCAGGCCCTGCTCATGGCCGACGGTGTGCGGGTGGAGCTGGGGCACGAGGACCGGGCAGTGGTGCTGGGGGACCGCGATCGCCTGCATCAGTTACTGCTGAACCTGGTGGATAACGCGATTAAATACACGCCGGCCGGCGGCATCGTGCGGCTGTCGCTGTACCGCCGCGAGGATTGGGTGCAGGTGAGCGTGGCCGACACGGGAGTGGGCATTGCGAAAGAGGACCTCCCGCATATCTTCGAGCGCTTCTACCGCTCCGACCGCGCCCGTTCGCGGCAGACCGGCGGCACAGGATTGGGCCTGTCCATCGCCAAGTGGATCGCCGAGGCACACGGCGGCCACCTGACGGTGGAGAGCGAGCTGGGAGTGGGGAGCACTTTCACCCTCTGGCTGAGGCCTTATGTGCCGCGCGCCGGCACAGCGGAGAGCCGAGCTACATGACACGTCAGCGTCCGCGCCTGGGCGCTCACATGTCGATCGCCGGCGGGGTGGATAAGGCCATCGAGCGGGGCGCCGGCATCGGCTGTGAGGCGATCCAGATTTTCACCAAGAACACCAATCAATGGCGGGCGAAACCGCTGGATGCCGGCGAGATCCAGCGCTTTCATGAGCTTCAGCGCCGGCACAACATTTTCCCCGTCGTGGGGCATGCGGCGTACCTCATTAACCTGGCTTCCCCGGATGATGCCCTGTGGGAACGCTCCCTGAACGCTTTTGTGGTGGAGCTGGAACGTGCGGAACAGCTTGGCCTGCCGGGCCTGGTGATTCATCCCGGCGCGCATATGGGCGCCGGCGAGGAGGCCGGCCTGGCGCGCGTGGCGGAGGCGATCAACCGGGCATTCCAGCAGGTGCCCGGCCGGGTAGAGGTTTGGCTGGAGACGACCGCCGGCCAGGGGACGGTGCTGGGCGGCTCCTTTTCCCAGCTCCGGGCGATCCTGGAGCGCGTGCATCAGCCGGCACGCATGGGCCTTTGTCTGGACACCGCCCATGTCGCCGCGGCCGGCTGGGATATCCGCACGCGCGCCGGCTATGAGGCCATGTGGGCGGAATGGGACGCCCTGCTGGGCATAGAGCGGGTGCGCATGTTCCATCTGAACGACCTAGCGCGGCCGGTCGGCTCTCGCGTGGATCGCCATGCCCATATCGGGCAGGGGGTGCTGGGGCTGGAGCCTTTCCGCATGTTGTTGAACGATCCCCGCTTTGCCGATCGCCCAATGGTGCTGGAGACTCCCAAGGGCAAGGACCTGAAAGAGGATGTGGAGAACCTGCGCGTCCTGCGGAGCTTGTTCGAGTGATGTTCGGGAAAAAAACGACGGCCCCCTGGGCTGTTGGGCGCAGGGGGCCGAAGTTGGTCCCTGATCAGGCGACGGGTTCGACGCGCTGAATCTCCGGCACCTTTTCCTTCAGTACGCGCTGGATGCCGAACGCCAGCGTCATCTGGGACATGGGACAGCCGGCGCAGGCGCCCTGCAGGCGCACTTGCACCACCCCGTCTTTGACATCCACCAGCTCGACATCGCCGCCGTCTCTCTGCAATGCCGGCCGGATCGTTTCCAGGACCTGCTGGACCTTTTCTTTCATCTGGGTATCTTTCTCGTCCACCACTTTGTTCCTCCTTATCGGGAATCAAATCCATAACCCGGGCCTCGGGCCATGTCCACTGCTATGCCACGCCGCCGCGGGGGAGCACCCCCGCCTGCGGGAATACCACCCGGTACCGGCAGATGCGGGAGGGGGCATCTGGCTGTTCATCCTGCCCTTCCTCTACTGCCTGCACCAGGCCGCCGGTGAGCCGCTGTAACAGCTTCATATCCACGAGGCACAGCTCCGGGTGCCGGCCGGCCAGCCAGCGGTACGGGCAGTTCTCCAGGCGAAATTCCACCACACTGCCGGCGTATTCCCACACGGCCTGATAGCCCATATTATTCAAAAACATTGTGATTTGGTCAAGTTTTGCCTCGGACGAAATCCCCTCCACCGGGGGGAAGGAGTCCGCCCATGCGTCGGCGAGGCTGTCAAGGAAGGCGTTCAGCTCCGCCGGCGGCATGAGCTTTTTCAACTGCAGTAACAGCACATGGGCCAGGCGGGTGACGTTGGAGGGGAACATTTCGGCGCCGGCCGGCGTCAGCACGTACATGAGGCGCGGTCTGCCGCGCCGGCCGGGCGAGGGCATGACCTCAGCCTGAATGAGGCCGTCGCGCTGTAGCAGGGCCAGGTGGTGACGTATGGTCATCGGGCTCAGGCCCAGCTTCTGCGCCAGGTGGTCAACGGTGACCCGTTCCTCATCGCGGATGAGCTGTAAGATTTGGGTTCGAGTGGAATGGATAGCCGCCAAAAGTAAAATGCCCCTCCTTGAGGGGTGGTTGGATGTGCACTGCGGTCGCGCGGGATGCCGGCGTGACCCCTTTTTTGTTTTTCCCCGTGGCCGGATTATACCACATCCGAGCGCCGGCGCAAGTGCACTTACCCGGCGAGCAGACGGGGAAGCCCTGGCGAGTTTCCTGATGAAAATAGATAAGGGGATTGGATCAATCCTGGCATAAGGCCTGCATCACACGGGGGGGGGGCAAAGCGGCCTACCAGGGTTCGGTTTTCCCTTATACCAGCAAGTTCACGGGGACCCTCTTCTCTTCCAGCAACTGGTCGGTATCGGCATCCAGGAGGCGGATGGTGGCCTCCGAGGGTGGCTCGGCAAATTCGTCCAGCCAGGAGAGCCGGACCGTCTGCTCAGGCTGTTGCAGGCTCAGGGTGACAGGCCGGCTGCGTGTCCCTCCAACCTCCACGATGACCTGCCGCTCTCTGGCAAGGAGATCCGCCGCTCCAGTGACCCAAACCCGGATGGACGCCACACGACTGGTAAGGGCCGGCGGCGCCTCCATACTTACCTCCACCTTTGAGGCGGCAGGGGCGACTACCTGCCCCCATACCAACGGCACCACGGCCTCTTGCAAACTCAGCCCACCGTGCAGGAAAGCCCCCACCGATCCCTGAAGCGCGAAAACAGCCAGCCCTTTTGGAAAGGCCAGCGTCAGGTCGCCGAGCAGGCCCTGCTGCGCGGCCGTCAGGACGAGGCATCCCTCCGTCGACCCGCCGGCCGCAAAACGCCGCCCCCGCCAATGCGCCGCCGGCGCCGGGACACTCTCCGGACTTACGTTCGGTGGTAGATATAGAAAGCCATGGTCCGCTGTGACGAAGAACTGTTCAAACCCCCTAGAAGCCAGAAACCGAATGGTCCGGGCAATCCGGTCCACCGTATCCAGCAGCCCCGCCGGAAACAGGTCGGCCAGAAAGGTGCCGGACCGGTCCACCTCCTGGGAGAGAACGACGGCCGTCTGGATGCCCTGCCAGTCTGTCTTCAGGACATCTTCCAGGGACACCACCTGGCCCTCCGATCCCAGATGTTCCTGCAGGCGCGCGATCCGCTCCGCCCGACTGCCGACCGGCGTCTCTTCCAGGCATGCCTGTATCTGCTCCCGCTCCACCGCCAGGGCCAACCGGTCCGCCGCGTCCGGCAACAGGGCCGACATCCCGACTTCGGTTACCGTGGGGAGGTACGCTATCAGGGCCTCCGGTTTCCAGCGCACTTCTCCGCCCGTCCGTTCCACCAGGAGACAGGCCAGGTCATAGCGGAGAGCATCCACAAGAAAGACCGCCGTACGCCGCCGGCGGTGGCCCACTCGTGACCAAAGGGTAGCCTGGGTAGGGTGCCAGCCCTCCCGCGCCACCGCCTCGGCCAGGCGACGGTTCACCCGGTCCAGCCAGTCGCCGTAGGCCCGCCAGGCGGGTTCGGCGAAGCGGCGGCGGTCGTCGGCCGAAAGGTGGTCCGCCAGCGCGGCCAGTTGCAGAGCCCAGAGGTCCAGTTGCCACCAGGATTCGGCGTAGCGGGCGACCAGTCCCTCCACCCGCGCGTGCTTCTGGCTCTCTTCTCCGGCCCGGGCGCACTCCTGAGTCAGACGCGTAGCCAGCGCCAGCCCTTCCCAGGTCCGCCTCAGCGCTTCATCCTGGCCGGCCCAAAAGAGGGATTTCCGCCGGCCGGCAATTCGGGCGACCTGTTCGGCCTTCCCGGCCAGGTTGCTCCCGTCCGGGGAGACCGCGCTTCGCACCTCCTGCAGCCAGAGGTCGTCTATGCAACGCACGGTCTCGGCGTCCAGCAGGGAGTCCTCCACCGTCAACTGCCGGGCCAGAGCGTACTCCTGCTCCACCGCCTGCGCCGCCTGGCAGTAGCTGTCCAGTAGGTCTGTCCGCTGCCGCCACCGCCGAGCCAGCCCGGCGGCCCGCTCCCGCCGACCAGGGTCGGAGGGGAGGAAGGGGAACTGGGAGGCCAGGGCCGGCTGGTGGGCTATCACTTCGGCCAGGAGCACCGCCGCGCCGGCCTGCCGCCGCAAAGCGCTCTCCTCCGCCGGGGCATGCACCCAACCGAACCAATGGGTGACCTCCTGGCACCATTCCTCCCAGAGCCCCCGCTTCGCCAGGTGTAACTGCCAGGGATCGCCCTTCATGAAGCGCAGGAGCGCTTCCTCCGGTTGCCAGGACGGGAGGTCAAGGGCCAGGGCCAGCAGTGCCTGCACCACAGCTTCCTCGGTGAGAGGACGGTCGCCCAGCATCTGCCCCCACTTCTCTGCCAGGTCCTGGGCGTTCCGGGGGCGCCCCCGCAGCAGGGCCGTCAGCCGGGGGGTGAGAGGAAGGCCCCGCCGCCGCAAGAGTTCCGCCAGGTCCATCTCCAGCCGCTCGCCCAGAAGTTCGTAGTCCCGGAGCCAGGACTTCCGGGGAGGCGGTTCGGGAATGTAGAGGAGCCAGCGCCCCCGGAGGTCCGGGTCGGCGTCCTCCAGGGTAAAGCGAAGGGCCAGATAACTGCCGGCGAAGCGGAGCAGACGGGCTTGGGCCGGCGCAGCACCTTCCACCAACCTCTCCAGTGTGCCCCCAGGGTCGTACCAGACGACGATGCCGGAATCGCCCTGGCGGCCCAGGGCCTTCTGTAACTCGTCCTGAAGCCACTGTAGCAAGGCCATACTTATCCCCTGATCCGTTCCGCATCGGGCGGGAGGATGCCCGCCTGTTTGAGGGGCTCTATGTTCACCCGAACCCCGTAGTCCCGATGGGGCCGGTAGCCTTCGGCGATGATTTCGTTCACTTTCGCCTTCACCCATTCACTGCGGCTCTCCACCCGCAGGGTGTGCGGGCGCAGGAGGGCCTCCAGTTTGTCCGCCAGCGTCTGCAGTGCGTCCCGGCGGGCGCGCTGTTCCTGCAGGTGCCGTTCCATTTCCCGCTCTTCCCGAAAGGAGAGGTTGCCGGCCTCCCGCGCGGCCATGAAATCCCTTTCTTTCTTCTCCACCTCCCGCCGGGCGGCGTCCAGGTGCGGCTGCAGGTAGAGGTAGCGGACTTTGCGCAGGGTGTCGGCGTCCAACCGGTGCCAGTCCAGGAAAACGCTGAAGGGGAGGCCGGCGCCGCCCCAGCGCCGGCTGGACGGGGGGACCACCTGCCAGACGACGGGGCGGAGGCGGAAGAGGCCCACATGGTACCGGAAGAAGTCCACAGCCAGCCACTCCTCCAGGGGCTTCCCCAGTGCCTGGCGCAGTTCCCCCTCCACGGTGGGCATGGCCTCCTCGTCGAAGAGGGCGCGGAGTTGTTCCCGCACCCGGTGGGCCAATCCCCGCTCCAGGCGCCCGTCGGCGGTGTAACCGTCGGCCAGGGGGACGATGCCGTTCTCGCTGGCCCGGACGGCCTGGCGGGCCAGGTAGTGGACCAGGCGGCGGATGTGCTCCTCGGGGGAAAGGATGCCGGGGGCGGCGGGTTCTCCCTCTTCCTCCCCGGCCTCCCCGGTTTCCTCCTCCTCCGCTTCCTCCGGTTCGGCCATTCCTTTTCCCAGTTCCCGCTCAATGAGGGCGCGATCCTCCTTGGAGATTTCGTAGAGGCGGTAGACCTCGTCGTCAATCTGGCGCTGGATTTCGTCCAGGCGGGCCCGCAGGAGGCGCTCCCAGAGGACGCAGGCCTGGGCCAGGGGGCGGAGGAGGCCCGGGCCCGCGCCGGCGGCCTCCAGGACGGCCCGGCGGATGGCGCGGGCGCTCTCCCAATCGCTCCAGGCGAAGTCTCGGGCCAAGGGGTGGCTGGTGGCGGGCTGGAGGGACTCCCACGGCCTCCCTTCTCGGGCCTGCCAGACCTGCAGCAGCCAGGGGGCGATGAAGACGGTGGCGGTCTCCTCCCCCGTGGCCCACTCCCGCAGCAGGTCGTGGGCTTCGCGGGCGAGATTGTGCAGAAGATTGTTCTCCAAAATCAAGGGATTTGTTGGGAACCTGGAGAGTTCGCCCGTATCGCGCCCATGTTGAAGGGGGTTCATAGAGTAGTGAATGAAGGCGGCGAGTAGAGAGTTCAGAAAAGCACAGAGCGTCCAATCCTGGTTGTGGCTCGGGGCAAATATACCCTGGTGCTTCACGGTAAAGATACAACCTGCCGGTATCACGCGCGCATTAATACGTACCGAGGAAACCACGTTGGGAAATGTCAGCCCCGGGCGGAAAAAGAAAACCTGCTCCGTCTGTCGTAGCATCCAGATGTTGCTATAGGGGCGTCCGGAGCGGGGGTTGATCCAGGCTTTGATTTCTTCTCCCTCATTCCCCCAGTTCACGGCCAGGGCGATGTCGTGGTAGAAGGGCCGGCCCCCTTTGGCGAAGGGCACCCACGTTTTGCCCTGATGGGTCTCCTCGCGGGAGATGGCGATGGCCTCCACCGACACCTCCCACCAGTAGCGGGTGAAGCGCAGGTCGTCGGCGGTTGCCAGGCCCTGCTTGACATCCGCAATTTTGGGCTTCTCCGGCTGGCGGGCGACGTCCCGGTCCAGGGGCGGATACCTGTGGAAGAGGGCCCGGAGCGACGGAGGGGCCCAGTAGGAGAAGGGGGTGCCGGGGAGTTCGGCCAGTTCCCCCAGGGTGACAGTGAAGAAGATGCGCTCAGCGGGCATGGGGGGCCTCCTGGCCCTCACCCTTCCGGGTGGAGTGAGAGCGTATCTCCTGCAGGGCCGCCTCAAAGGCGGTCCGCTTCTCGTCCCAGTCCCGGTCGGTCAGGCGGAAGAAGGTGACGGGGTAGGCCTGCCAGTCCACGCCGTCGTGGGCGTGGCGGCGGCGGAGGGTGAAGGCGGCGTAGCGGGCCGTCGCCTCGTCCAGGACGTTGAAGCCCAGGTCCCAGACCACCTCGGGCAGGGCGTCGGCCCGCAGGGTCTTCTCCCGCAGTTTCTGGAAGGACTTGAGGAACAGGAAGGTCCGTCCGGTGAGCGCGCCCACGTAGCCGCCGGGCCGGCAGAGGGAGACGGCCTGCTCAATGAAGGCGGCGTAATAGTCGGAGTGGGTGTCCGGGTAGTGCTGGCGGGCGTAGGCCTTCGCGCCGGGCGGCATGGCCCCGTAGGGGGGATTCATCAGGATGACGTCGTACTCCTCGGCCAGGACGTCAATCAGGTGGACGGCGCTGGCCGCGTCCAGCCCGAAAAGGAGACTCCCCATGTCGTTGGCCTCGGAGGCCTGGCGGACGAAAGCCCGGATTTCTTCCACGATCTCCTCCACCGTCATGGCTTTGGGGACGGGGACGGTGCCGTCGGGGCCGGGGGCGGGCACTTCGGCGATCATGGGGAGTTCCAGTTGGCGGGCCTTCTGCCGGACGTCCTCCGGGCTGGCGCGGCGGCCCTGGAAGAGGCGCTCAAAGGGCTGGCGGATGCGCAGGAGTGAGCCAATCTCGGCGGCCCGCGCGCAGTCGGAGAGGATTTGCTTCACCAGGACCTGCACGTAGGGGTCGGTGAAGCGGTGCAGGAAGCGGCGGCGTCGGTCGCCGTCGGTGAAGCGGATGTCGGCGCAGACGATGTTGAGGCGGCTGGGGGTGAACTCTCGCCGGCCGTACGATGGAGGGTCTTCGTCCTTCAGGCGCTCAAAGGCGGTGCGGGCTTTGAGCCAGAGGGCCAGGGCGGCGATCTGCGCCGCGCGCAGGTCCACGTCCACGCCGAAGAGGTTGTGCTCCAGGATTCGGGCTGGGATCTGCCAGCGGGGCATCTCCGGGTGCTCCTCCGCCCACATTTCCAGCAGCAGGTCAAAGGCGCCCAGCAGGAAGTGGCCGCTCCCGCAGGCGGGGTCCAGGACCTTCAGGTTTTCCACGGAGAGGGGACGCTCCGGCCGGCGGAAGGCGTTGGATATGGGGACCAGGTAGTCCAGGCGCTCCCGCAGGGGGGAGTTGGGGTGGGCCTGAAGCCAGAGGCGCCCCAGGGTGTTGTGGACCAGGGCCCGGACGATCCAGCCGACGGTGTAGAACTGGTTGAGGGGCGGGACGTCGTCGGGGGTCGGATTGCGGCGCAGCCGGCGGCGAATTTCTTCCCGCTCCTCGCTGTTGAAGAATTGATAGGCCCAGCCCAGGGTCTCAAACTCTTTCCAGAGGCCCTCGGGGAGGGAGGCGAACTCGGCCCGGAGACGGCGGTAGGCGGGGAGACGGGGGAGGAGGATGACATACGGCTCGTCACTGCCGAACAGTTGGGGGATGTACTGGCGCAGTTCGGCGAACGCCTGCCGAAGGGCGGCGTGCGCCAGTCTCTCCGGCTGGACTGCCAGTTCGGGGTCGGCGTCGGCCAGGTCCCGCTCCCGCCGGGAGCGGTCGCCATACTCGGGGCGGGGGGTGACGGTCTCGAGGAGCAGGCCGTTGGCCTCGGCGACCCGCAGGGCCAGCAGGCGGTTGAGGAGGGTGAAAGCGGCCTGCCGGACGTAGCGCCGGCGTGCCTCCGTGTAGGGGAGGGGAGCAGGCCCCTGCCGTTCCCGTTCCACAGCCAGTTTCAACTGCTCCTGGATGGCGGCCCGGTCGCCGGGGACGGGCACAATCTGGTCGGGCAGGAGCCCGTAAAGCCGCAACAGCTCGTCTAGTTCCTCCTCCAGAATCCGGCGGGCGCCCAGGACCATGCGGCGGATCTGGCTTCGTTCTTCCCGGTTCATTTTTCCTCCGCTTCGGCATGCAGGTTCAGCCGCACTGGGCGGCCGGCGCGCCGGATATACCGACGCAGTTCATCGGCCAGGTTGTCTATCTCGCTCTCTTCCTGGACGGTGCAGGTGAGGGTGAGGGGTTGGATGTGTTCCGGCCGGGGCCGGGGGAGAAGGCGGTCCAGTTCCGCCTCTACTTCCCGTTTCCGAGAGATCACCTGCGACAGGTTCAGCGCGTCGTACGAGCGGCCGCAGGAGGTACAGACCACCTGGCCGTCCGGCAGGGAGGAAAGTTCGGCACTGCAGGCCAGGGCGGAGAGTTTTTTCAAGGCAACTTCGGCGTTCGAAGGGTTGTGCTGGAAGGCCTCGTGGACCTTCAGCGCGTCAAGGGCTTCCCGCACTGCTTCCTGAAAGCGGGCATGGCGCTGGAGATAGTCGGAGGCGTAGCGGTTCCGGAAGAGGGCCAGGTCCCCTTCCAGGGATTTCCAGCGGGCCGGCAGGTCGTCGGCGTTCAGGCCCGCGACGAAGTTCTGCCAGCGGGCGGGGTCGTCGCCGGCGAGGGTGCGGGCCCACTCGCCGGCGGAGGACGCGAAGCGGCGGGCCTGACGGTAGCGGTCAAAGGGAAAGTCCTTCAACTGGAAGATGATGGGCAGGACCTCTCCCAGGTTCTGGGCCTCCTGTTCAAACCGGCGGAGACGGACGTTGGGATCGGAGATGGCCGCCAGGCCGTTCAGGATGTCGGCGGCCTTCTGGCAGGCGTCCGCGAAGCGGTGGGGGAGTTCGTTGTCCCGGCAGCGGGCCTCCAGTTGGGCGGCAGTCTGTTCCCACTCCCGGGCCTTCTGGAGGACCGTCTCGGCAGTGCGCTCAAAGGTGTCGCCGCCGGGGACGCCGAAGAGGGTGGAGCAGCGGTCACTGAGGGCCCGCCAGTCCACTTCCTGTAACAGTTCAAAAATGGCCCATTTGAACTCCCTGGTCTGGCTGAAGATGGCCCGGGCCTGGGCATCGGTCGGGTCGGTCAGGTCCCGGTTTTGGTAGCGGACGGAGAGGAGGCCGGCCTTGAAGAGGGTTGCCAGCAGGGCTCGCACCAGGCGGCCGTCCCAGCCGTAAGGCTGGCGTTCAAAGTAGTCCGCCAGCGCCCGGCCGCTGCGGTCCAGTCCCTGGTTCCGGCGGCGCTGGAGTTCCTTTTTGAGGATGACCAGTTGCGGCTGGTTTCCGTTGATCTGATTCTGAACGACCAGGTTCAGGCGGGCGTAGAAGGGAGGGAGGGTACCGCCGGGCTGCCAGGAGAGGATGGCCGCGCAGTCGTCGTCCCGTTCCGGGCGGGCGTCCACAAACTCGGTGAAGGCCTTTTGGGCGATCTGGCTCAGGGGTCCTCGGAGGGCCTCGTCCAGGGAATCGCCGGAGAGGGAGAGTTCCTGCCCGGCGTGGAACATCCGGCCCTGGAGGAATGCGCGCCGCATTAATTCCGGCAGTCGGACGTCGAAGGCCTGCTGGACCTCTCGCTCCAGGCGGGCCCGGTGTTCCTCTGCCTGTTGGCTGCCGGCAGGGCGGGTGCGCCACTGGTCCAGCGTCCGTTGGACAGCGAGGGCTCGCTCCAGGGCCGGGCGCAGTTCGGGGACCTCCCCCGCCGGCCAGAAGAGGGTCTCCGGCTCGGCGACGCTGCGGGCCAGGAGCTCGTCGGCCTTTTTGTCGGTGAAGGGGGTGAAGAGGTGGACGCGGAGGTCGGCCTCCTGCGCCGGCCCTTCATCGTCCACGCCGATGGAGACGGGAATCTGGCGGCGAATCTGGCCGTGCTCGTAGCGGAATGACCGCAGGAGGTCCCGCGCCAGTTTCGCTGCCCTGGCCTGAACTTCGGCCGGGGAAGGGTAGTTCTGGCGGACATCCCGCTCCAGGTCGTGCTCCACGGGGGTGAGGAGGCGGTACTGGCCTCCTTCCTCCACAGCCCAGCCCTCCTGCTGGAGGCGGCGGAGGGCGGCCTCCACGCCCGCGCGCAGGCGATGCAGGTCGGCATCCACGTGGTCCACCAGCGCGGCGGCGATATGGTCGGGGGTGCAGGGGTAGCGCTGAGCGACCTGTTGGAGGAGGAAGAGGGCTTTGGCAACGCGCGCCACAGGCATCCCGTCGGCCTCCCCCAGGCGCGCAATCTCCTCCATCGCGCGTACCTGCTCGGAGCGGACGGTCTCCAGGTCGCCCCGCAGGGCGTCGTAGAAGAGGTCCAGGCCGATCAGCCAGCCGATGGGCTGGTCCGCTCCCTGCAGGATGCCTCCTTCCCCACGCAGGATGGCGTGAACCAGTTTCAGGAGGGAACGCTCGGAGCGGCTGAGCCGTCGCTGCTCTTCGATGGAGCCGCGCATCCCTGCCTGGATATCCTGGATCAGGCGGACGGCGTAGGGGTGACACGGGTACTGTTGGATGAACTCGTCGTCCTGCCAGGTAGTCAGGCTGAGGGCGGCGCGCAGGGCTCCCTGGTGCTGGGAGAGTATTTTCCGCAGGTGAGCGTCGCCTTGAGGGGTCTTTTCCAGCAGGCGGCGGGCCACCACCTCGGGCACGTCTGTCGGCTCCAGGAGAAAGGCCAGGCGGAAGCGGTCCCGGAGGTATTGCAGGATTTCTCGGTCCCGGGTCAGTTTGGGTACCAAGTCGGTCAGCGCCTCCTGAGCAGTGGCAACCAACAAGATTTTCCCTTCTCCCTGCTGAACCACCTGTTCGGCCAGGGACTTCAGGTCGGTGAGTCGGGGCAGGTCCTCGCCGATGTAGAGGCCAACCTCGTCCAGCAGGACAACGGTCCGTCCGCCCTGGGGGTCAGCGGATTCAGCATACTGCCGGAGAGCCCCGGCGACCTGGGAGGGGGTGATCTCCTGGTGAACGCGCTGGCTGTTGTGAAGCGCGGAGGCCGCCGTCTCCTCGTTGGGATACCGCTCCGGCAGGAGGGCCGGCAGAGCGCGCCGGAGGATGGCCTCCGCGTTCATCTTTCGCTCTTCCTCCCAGCTTCGCCTGTATTCCTGTTGTACCCACTGGTTGAATGTTTCCCAGCGACCCAAATCTTTCAGTTCCTGCTCCCAGGCGGCCACCCAGAAAGTGGTGGAGAATCCCTCTTGCTGAAGGAGGGCCTGATAGATGAGCCGGCTGAGGGTCGGACGGTCAGGGGACTGCACATCGTAGTTCAGCAGGTTGATGAACAGCACACGGGGCCGGAACTCCTTCTGGAGAATGGGCAGGTAGTTCTGGAGGCCCAGTTTCTCGCAAAGGAATCTCTGGGAGCGAATCGGACAGCCCTGGGGGTCGGAAAGGGGCTCGTCCTGTAGGAGGTACCCCAGGGCTTTCAGGAAGTGGCTTTTGCCCGAACCAAAGAAGCCCGAAATCCAGATGCAGACTCGCTCCGTTGCACCCTGCCGCGTTTCCAGTAGCGCGTCCATGATGTCCCGGAAATACCCCTTTACCCGGTCGGTGGGCACGTACTCGTCCATTTCCACCCAGACGCGCTGGGGATCACGGTCGGTAATCCGGATGACGGTCTCTATGGGGCGGTCAGGGTTACGGGAAAGGAGGTCCCGGACGTTCATTGTGTTTTACCTCCAGGGAATCGCTTCGCCGCGATAGTAACCGTTGAAGAAACTTGTGGGGTGGGCATCCAGCATCTCTCCCAGGTCGGTCCCGGGATAGCCCAGGACGATCATGCAGGCCACCTGTCCTTCCAGGCGGGAAAGGAGCACGGAGGAATGCAGGAAAGGATAGAGGGCTCCCATGCGGGTCAAAATGGCCAGGCTGCCGGCGGGCATCTTGCGCAGGCGCTCTATCAGCACCTTCACTAATTCATCGGGCAGATGCTCGGCCAACTGTTGCTGGAGTTCGCCTCGGTCTCGTTCTCTCTCCAGGGCCGGCAGGCGGGCCGGCAACTCCTCCAGCGGGCAGTTCAGCAGGTTGCCGAGCGCCTCTTTAAGCGCCTCCGTCAGGGAAAGGGAGTTCACTTGCCAACCCCGATGATAGTGCAGTCGTTCCCCCAGGAGTTTCAGTTGTCGGATCGCTTCTCGCTCCTCTTGGGGTGGGTACTGTATCCAGAAGAAGGGAATACCGTCCAGAGGGCGGTAGTTTCCGTTTCGCGTGCCCTCCAGTCTTTCTTCCAGTTCCCCCATAATTTCAGTCCAGCCCATAGGACACCTCTAGCGAAACTGATCTTCGAGCCATTCTGCCAGGGTAGAGAAACGGGGCCGGAAGGAGACAATGGTTGCCGATCGCTGGTAGATCCACCAGCCCCGCAGTTCTCCCTCGGCGAGCAGTTCCTCCCGGGTCCTTTCGTCTGCTTGCAGCAGCGTCCACAGGTCCAGGCCGTCGGCTTCCCAGAAGGAACCGTTCCGCTCCCAGGCCCAGAGCCAGAAGAAGGCGAAAGGTTCTGGAAGCAGGTACAATGGTTTCAGGCGGGTCTGGGGATGCCGCTCCATGAGGTTGAAATGGCGAAGGAGAGCAGTGAACCCCCGGGCCCAGCGGATGCGCAGGTATGGCGACCACTGAGCCAGTTCAGGGTGTTCCGTGAATAGCGCTTCCAGATGGGCGCGAATCTCAGAAGTCGTCAGGGTAGGGAAGGGACTCCTCAGCCGGGGGAGGACCAGGTCGCGGTAGCACCGTTCGGCCAGAGGGTCCGCACGGAGGAAATAGGGAAACATGGCCTGGGTTCGAGCCGGCTCTGGGAAGGGGGCCTGTAAGATTCGGGCCAGGAGGGTTGCAGGCGGCAAGCCCGTGTCGTTCAGGAACCGGCGGCGAAACGCGCTCAGCAAGTCTTTGACAAGGGCGTCGGAGCGCTTGCCTAGCAGGTTTTCCCGGAGCGCCTGCTCCCGAAGTCGTTCCCAATCACCATGTTCTGCCCAGGCCAGCAGGAGCCGTCGCATCTCCGGGAGACCTGTTCCACCGCGCTGGAGGTGGGCCTGGTATTTCTCCAGATGATCCATAAAGTCTCTCACTCTTCCAGGGCTTTCAGCAGACACTCTTTCGGATCTGAGTAGAAGGCCAGGTCCAGGCCGGCGAGAATCCCTGTTGGGATGTAGGGAATGTCCTTAACATTGGCGATGGGGACCAGCACCCGACGGGCGCCGCTCTCCCGCGCCAGTTGGACGGACTCCGCCAGTTCACTCACCGGCAGCACGCCACCCTGGACGGTTATCTCCCCCAGGATGACAGTCGCTGGCCGGACCGGTTTCTGGACCAGAGCTGAGAAGAGGGCAACAAAGAAGGCCGCGGCCGTCTGGCTCCCTTCTTTGGCCTGCATTAGGTTCACAACCTGGAAGTGGACCTGCAGGTCGTCCAGAGAGCGGTCTACTGCCAAGCGATGCAAATGGCTGCGCAGGTAGTCGTAGGCAGTGCGGATCGCTTCCCGCATCGCTGTCCCTGCCGCTCCGGTGACAACGTACCCGCTCCCGTGCATCAAGGCCACCTCTACCCGGAAAAGCGCATAGCGTCTACTCTCCGCGTCCAGCCCTACAGTAAAGACTGCGCCGGGTGGTTGGGGGTCAGGGGAAATGATAGCAGCTTCCCGCTGTTCCGGTGGCCAGACAAACCGCTCTTCCCCGCTATCCTTATCCCGGAAGGAGAGGGAGGTATTCCAATACTCTACCCCTCCCATTCGCTTCAACTGTTCTTTCACCCGGCGGCGGAATTCCACCGCATAAGTCAGGTATTCTTCCAGCTCTTCCCGGCTCCAGCGGCCGTCGGGATAGAGAAGCTTTAGGAAGCCGGAAACTGTCTTGCGGACCGCTTTTTCATCCCGCCTGTTGAAGGCATTGCCCAGTTCAAAGTGTTGGTCTAAGGCATCGGCAAAACTCAGTTTGCGCAACTCTCGGAAGACCTCGGCCAGGTAGTCCACTACCATGCCGTAATGGGTGGTCAGGAGCGTGCTCGTCATTTTGGGCATTTCCCAACCTGGTAAGTAAGCGTGGAAACGGTCCAAGAAGGCCAGGTCCTGCATTTCTGGGGGGAAGGGGGTGAACAGGTGGCCGGTTCGTAGCGCAACCTCCACGTCCAGGTTGATGTTGCCGATGAAGACCAAGGAGGCCAGGGCGGTGATTTCCTCTCGGCCCCGACTGAAGCTGCCGGATTCCATATAGTCCTTGAGCAGGTTGATGGCTTGGGAGTTGGCCAGACGGATCAGCCCGGCGACTTCGTCAAAGGCCACTGCATCCCATAGGCCCACCAAGCCGATCTGCCCCCGGCCGGCAAGGGAGTAAAAGAGGGCTGGCACCGTCACATCACCACCGGAGACCAGGATTACGTAGGGAGAGACCTCGCGATAGGCGTAACTCTTGCCAGTGCCCCTGGGGCCGAATTCTACCAGGTTGTAATTGCTCTCCACCATGGGGATGAGTCGTGCCAGGTAGAGCATTTTCAGCCGCGGGGAGAGGACAGAGGGCTCTATTCCGACGCTCCGGAGGAGCAGGTCGGTCCATTCCTCCCGGGAGAAGAAGGCCCGGTTTTCCCGAATCTCCTCTAGTAGACGGCCACTGGCTAGTTGAATGGGGCGAAGTTCTGTGATGGTGAAGGGGCGCAGTTCACCCCGATGCACCAGCATTGGATCATAGGCTAATTCCACGATAGCCCAGATGCCGCCTCCGAGCAAGCGCTCGTAGCGCTGGACCAGATCTTCGCCAATGTGTACCCGATCAATGCCGAGGTTAACCAGTTGGGCCCAGTATTTGTCTTCCGTTTCTACTAATCGTACTTTCACTTTATCAACCACGCGGTGGCGGCTCTTCTCCCGAACCTGGGCTTTGAACCACTCGGATTGGTCGGGTCGGACGTAGTGTTCTGTCAAGACGCGCTTGACTTCCTGTAATCCGGCCTGGATGACCTCCTCATCGGCGGAGGCGCAGTATTTTCCCAGGAGATATTCCAGCACATATACGGGGACATTCACCTGGCCTTTAAGAGTGCTGACCAAGTCTTTTCTGACCACCCGCCCTGGAAAGTGTTCCAGAGCTTTGGTATCCAAAGGGTCCAATTGCTCCATAGGAGGTGCCCTGCTCAATATGAGGATTCTTTATAAAGAACAGACTGCACTGTTTCGATTTTGATGGCAGGCCCTGTGCCGGCCATCAGTATAACCCAATTCCCATCGCTGTGCAACCGTCCATATCATCCTTCTCCTAGAGGCAAACGGCTTTGCCAATTGCACTCTCCGGAATCATACCCTGGGACTCCGTCAGGGCCGGCCCGCCACGCAGGGAGAGGAACCGGGGATCGTTTACAGTGTCCGCCGATTGTCCACCTTGATGAGAGACGCGCCGGGGTTTCTTGCAGACGGATCGTGTGCGGATCTCCCAGGCCATGGCGGTCAGGAGAACGCTCTTGCCGGCGCCGGCGCCGCCGGCGAGGATGACCGAGGGCGAGAGCGGGCGCGCAAGGCCGGCGCGGGCGAACGCCTCCGTTGCGAATGGGAAGCGGTTGCTTTTCCGTAGGGTGTCCGCGAGCCGGCCCAGGAGCACGCTGAGCGCTACCGCTCAGCGCAGGCGGGCCATTGGCCGGAGCCCCAGAGAGGACGGCCTCACTCTTCCGGCACCGGCAGGTTGGGACAGGTGGGGTGATACGGCACATCCGGCCCGATATACTGCTGCCATTCCGCCCGGGTAAGGTTGCGGGGCAGGCGGCGGCAGGCCTCGGCAATCAGGTCCTCCGGGCGCCACAGCCACACCCGCGCCGTGCCATCGTCGCTTCCGCTGACCACGTGCTTCCCGTCCGGGCTGAAGGCGACGGCATTCACTTTGCCCTGATGGGTCATGCGGGCGAGTTCGCGCCCGGTGGCGGCCTCCCAGACCCGCACCGTGCCCTCAGTACAAAATACTTCTATTATATGGCAACCTCCGCTGACCACGTACTTTCCGTCCGGGCTGAAGGCAACGGCAGATACCCATTTCTCATGGGTCATGCGGGCGACCTCGCGTGCCATATGGCTTAACCCCTCGCGCAACAACTGATCGGCTTGCAGCGAGGGTGAAAGGCGCATGGATTCCACCCCTAGCGCCAGCCCCAGGGTGACTCCCTGCTCGCCCGGCAGGCGATCCAGGGCATCCTGCCCCACAGCGGCCCACTGCCGCGCCCGGGCGACATCGCGTTGGCGGCGGGCCACATCTGCCTGCCAGAGGGCCAGCAGAGCCAACAGCAGAAAGAACAAGGCCGCAAAGATGTACCCCCTCCTCATCCACTGGGCGCGCGTTGCACTCAGGCGGATAAATTCCTGTACGCTGTCCTCAATGTCCGCGGGGCGCTGGGCCAGCCAGTCCTGCGCTTCGGCCAACGCGGCGCCATTCAGAAGAAGGCCTTTGTCCCTGCCTTTACCCTGCCATTCCTCCACCCGATCTCTTATTCTAGCCTGCCATCGGCGAAAGGGGTGGTCCTCCTGCAGCCAGCCGTGCAGCCGTTCCCAGCGGTGGATGAGCGCCGCATGGGCCAGCTCGGCTACCTCCCGGCCCTCCGCATCGCGGCCGGTCACCACCAGGCGGGCATCGGCCAGTTTCTGCAGGATCGCCCAGGCCGGGGCGGCAAGTTCGTCACGCCGGGCGCGACGGGGGTCTCCTTATCCACGCCCTGCTGGACCAGTTGCACCAGCGCCCGCCGCGCGTGCGTTTGCTCCTCGGCATCCAGGCTGTTCCAGACCTCTTCGGCATGGTTGACCAGCGCCCCACCCACGCGACCGATGGCGTCGTAGGCGGCATGGGTCAGCCATCTGCCCTCCTGCAAACCCCATAGTTGGGTCAGAGCGAATTCCAGCAGGGGCAGATTGCCCGGTTCGTCGCCCACATCGTCCAGGATGCGTTCGATCAGCCCTTTCTCAAAGTACACCTCCTGTTTTTTAGCAGGGCCGGCCACCGCCTCTTTCAGTTCGTCCCGGCTCATCGGGCCCAGCAACCAGGTTTGCCCCTGCAGCGCATCGTTCAGGGGACGGTAAGCCTGCGCCTGGGAAAGGAAGTCGGAACGCAAGGTCAGGACCACGCACAGGGGGAGTTTCGTGCCCTTATCCCAGCAAGCAGGACGTCTACGAAAGCCCGCCGGACTACCTCGTCGAGGCGGGGGTCGTAGAGTTCCTCCCACTGATCCACAAGCAAGAACAGGTGTTCGCCGCCGGCCTTCTCCAGGATGCGGCGCACAACGGCCTCAAGCGTCACCTCGTCCTTGCGCAGGGAGTCGGCCAGTTTGGAGGCCTCGAGCAGGCGATCGGTCTCGCTCATCCCTGGTTCCAGCAGGGGGATCAGGGACCGGGCCAGTTCAGCGAAAGGGTTCTCCCCGGGACGCATCGGCGGCACCAAGAGCCACTCCGGGCGGGCGCGGAGGCGGGGCAACAGGCCGGCCTGCACCAGCGACGACTTGCCGCAGCCCGAGGGGCCGATCAAAGCGGTCAGCGGCCGGCGCTCTACACGAGCCAGCAATTCTGCAACGGCCGCCTCGCGCCCAAAGAAGAATGGAGCGTCCTGTTCCCGGAAGGCCAGCAGGCCGCGGTAGGGGTTAGCCGGCAGGGCCTGGTCGCGCAGTTCGGGGCAAAAATCCAGCAGGCGGGCGGTAGGAATACAGCAAGCGGCCGGCCACGGTTGGTCAACAGTGACTACCATGCCCACCACGCCGCTCACATCTTCATCCCACACCGCCGTGCCGCTGAAGCCGCGCTGCACGAGGTAAGCGAATTCAGGCGCATGGTCCAGTTGCAGCCAGCCAGTATCGCCGATGGGGGCGCGCATCCTGCCCCCTGCCCATCTACCGTCATCGAACCCCCCTGGAAAGCCAAAGGCGCGGAAGTTGTGTCCCCAGACCTCCGTTGCCATGACCAGACGCACCGGCCGGGCGTTTTCAGGTGGGTCCTCTGCCAGCCGCAGGAGGGCCATATCGCCGGCCTCGTCGTGCTTTTCCAGGCGGGCGCGCAGAGGCTTTCCCGGCGCCACATTGGGCAGGTCCAGGCGCAACCATTCTCCCTCCAGCGCCGCGCAGGCAACGTGCCAGCAGGTCAGGATGAGGCGGGGCGCGACCAGGAAGCCCGCGCCCGCCACTGCACCCTCGGGCGTACGAATACGCACGATGGCTTTGTCCAGCAGGAAAGCCATTGGGACATCCTCCGTGGGTCAGCTCACCCCTTCTTCTCCTCCCGCTTCCAGGTCAGGGTGACCTTATAGTTGGCCTCGGTGCTGGCGGCGGCGACGAGCGCGCCGGCCTGGGCGTTCAGTCTCAGGCCAAACTCCACCTCAATCTCATCGGGTGGGTCGTGGAGGGCGCGCAGCTTTTTGATGATGGTCTGCGCGGCGGGGCGGATTGTTTCCAGGGCAACCTCAAAAGTCTGATGGGCTTTCTCCGGCATACCCGGTCCACCCCGCGCCGCAGGCATCATCCCTGCCCCCTCCGGCTCCTCAACTTCCACCATAATGGTCGTTCCATCTTCCAGGGGAAACTCAATCAGGCGTTTCATTGCACACCTCCTTGCTGGAAAATATTCATTCGCACCCAACGGTGCATCAGGGGAACAATAATGCGGTAGCGACCCGCTTCCTCCTGGATAACGTCGTGGCGGTTCAGAGCCTTCAGAGCGGATTTCAGGGTGAATTCGTCCAGGCCGGTGGCAGTGAGCAACTCCTGGAAGGACAACCCTGCATCTTCTGGCCCGGCCGCCAGGGCTTGCAGCACCTTTTGCTGCCCTGCTTCTCCCCGGCCGGCCTGGCCCCATACTCCGGTGAAATATTGTCGCCCAAGGTCGTAGAATTCAGGGCTGTTCACGACGGCGTCCACATCCTCGGCCCGAAAGACGGGTTCCGGCCGGCGGCCCTGCTCAAAGGTCAGGTCATTGAAACGGCGCACCAGCCGGCCGCCGATCAACTGCACCAGATAAGGTTGGCCGGCCGTCCACTGCCAGACCCGCTCCAGAGCCTCCGGTGCGTAATCCAGGGGAAACTCCACTTCCTGTCCCTGCTCGTCCTTCGTAGGGGGTGGATTGGCCAGGATCTGGTAGACCGCCTCGCGCTTCAGAAAGCTGACCTTTTCCGGCACGACGCTGGCAAAGAACGGTTCAAAATAATCGGCGGTCATCTCATCCAGGGTGTGGAGGCCGGCGAAGACAAACGCGATCTGAGGATCCAGTTGGATATAGCCCCGCAGTACCTTGAGGAAATCACGGGGCAACCGGCCTCTGTTTATCCATACCTCCAATTGTTCAAACTCATCCAGAGCGATGATCAGGCGGCTCTCCCCTATGCTCCTTCGTACTGCCAGGAGGAAATGTTCAAAGGCCCGGTACGGCTGGGAGGACAGCGCGGCCTCTTCCAGCGATGGAGGAGAATAGCCGGCGGAGTCCAGGGCCCTCCGGACAGCATCTCCGATGGTCAGGAGCAGGCTAGCAATGCCGTCGGGCAAGTTGCCCAGGATCAGCAGATTCGCGTAGGCCAGGTGGGCCGATGCGCCCAGGCGGCCGGGGAGGTTGCGCAGGATGGAGGTCTTGCCCATCCGCCGGTGGCCATAGAGGGCTACTGAAGGCGGCACAGCCGAGCCCGCCAGGTATTCTTCCAGCCGGCGCATGATGTCCTCCCGGCCCAAGAATTCCCTCCCAATCACCGGACCGCCGATCACGTAGGGGTTGATCACCGGCCGGGTGATGACGACCTCGCCCACTTGCCCTGCAACGGCCAGGAGCGCATCGCGCCAGCGGACAGCAACCTCGCGGAACAGCTCACGTTCGGCTTGAGGGATTGTATCGCTCTCTTGAAGCAGGACGTTCATCTCGCCCAGAGCACGGTTGAGGGCGCGGGAGCGGTTGGCGCGGGAAAAGCTGGTCTGCACGGCGCGGGCCTCCAGGGCAGCCCGGCGCAGACGCTCCAGCGCAACCCAGGCGGTGGGGTGAAGAAGATGGGCGGGGTCCCGCTCCGGCGGCATGGTGTTCTGCAAGAATTGCCCCTCTTCCCCTAAGCGAGCGATGGCCGGGAGCCCAGCGGCGCGGCGGGCCGTGGCCAGGGCCTCGGAGAGGCGGGCCATTTCCTTCCCACCGGGCAGGGCCCGCACGACGGCGAACGCCTCTGCGGCTTTCTCGGGCCCCTTTTCGTGCAGGTACCAGAACCCGGCGCAGGCGGCGCGAGCCGGGGTGTCCAGCCGGGGTTCCACGGAGAACCGCTTTAACAGCCGACGCTGGAAAAGGCGGGGGAAAAGGAACGTGAGCCCTTCCAGGGTTGCACCCCACAGCGCTTTTTGCAATGAGATGAAGCGGACCAGGTCCCAATCGTAGGGAGCGCGGGCAAGTTCCGCGACAGATGGAAGGAGCCGTTCCTCCGGCATCCGCTCCAGCACCCGGTTGACGGCGCGCACGGCGGGGATGAACTGGAGGGTGTAGGCCAGGATCTGGTTGACATTGTGGACTCCGGCGGCCCAATCCGCCTCCAGCCATGCCTCCAGCCGCTTTTGCACGTTGGGGAAGGGAATTAGAGTTACATGGTTCAGGTTTCCCCCTCCCCGGGACCATTTCCAGGCGGTGGGGAGCATCACCGTCAGGTAATCGGGTAAACGGAGCACCGCCACGCCGACTGCTACGCCGGCCGCCACGCCGAACGTCACACCGCCTGCTATGCCGGCCCCCACGCTGGCTCCCACGCCGACCACCACGCCGACCGCCACGCCAGTTGCTATACTGAACGCCACACCGAGCGCCACGCCGACTGCTACGCCGGCCGCCACGCCGGCCGCCACACCGCCCGCCACACCGGCCACCACGCCGCCCGCCACGCCGGCCGCCACACCGAACGCCACGCCGCCCGCCACCACGGCC